>JACCDX010824610.1_pt1 | contig 27486 bp, 38 predicted proteins | sample 7449681 | NCBI WGS metagenome assembly JACCDX01 (sample SAMN15323450, study PRJNA562643) | freshwater metagenome | isolation source: river surface water | place: USA:Blue River Watershed | collected 2017-08-18
ATAAGCAATACAACACATTGTGTATTTTTCCTTTTCTTGTGAAATAGTATCATAAACATCAAACATTCTATCGTTGATATATTCAACATCAACTTTATCTATAGATTGAAACATTTTATCAACAAGACTATTTACTTTATCATACCAACCTTCTCCAATAAAATGGTCTGACCACTTCTTTAGAGATGACTCATCAACCTTTTGATTTTGTGGATGACTCCAATCCCAAGCTTTTAAATCTTCTATCCAATCGTGAATGCCATATTTTTGAGATGATTCTGTTATTAAATCTGCTTCTCTAATAGTTGCCCAGTTGGGAAAATCATTTAGTATTTCATATTTATCATATCCCCATTTTTTATAATCTTCAATATTTAGGATTTGAAAATCATCATTTGGATTTTTAGTAAATTGTTTTACGGCAAAGTCAATAACTTTACCATATAATAAAGGAGCAATATGTGCCTCAATCTCAGAATCAAAATAAATAATTTCTACAGGAAGTAATTTACTCTTAGCCCAGTCAAAAAATGTTTTAGTAAACCAAGAACAATTTGCTTTTTCTTTATCAAATGGTTGACTAAATCTAAAATTATATTTACTACCAACTTCAGATATAAAATCATCAACAACCTTATTAAGATTTTGTAAAGATTCAAAGGTTTTATATTTTTTTAAGTACCTCATTAGTATTTAAACTTTATTTTCTGACCACTTGGCATTGAATAAGTTATATGATTAACATTCTTAACTTCATATTTATAGTCTGGTTTAACATATTTTTTACCAGTTCCTTTTTTAACATAAGCTATAGTAATATGTGGTTTGTAATCAGGAAATTGATTAGAGTTAGGAAATTTAGATAGCTCATCGTGTAAATATTGTAAAGCTCCATCTGGTACAACATTGAATTTAACGACATCGAAATCTTTATTCTCAAATATATCAACACCATTAATTTCTATATTTATATCACCATCAAAGTTATCAAATACAGACCTAACTTCATCTTCTGTTACATCATCGTGTAAACCATATAATATAGTAACGTGTGGATTTTCTTGAATACCTTTTGGGTCACCATTTTCATCTCCGTGAAATATATCTTCAGGATCAATAGATGATGTTATTTCACTCCAGTTACTAACTGGAATATCAACCATCACACAACCATATTTATGACCGTTAATTGATTCTTTTATAAATTGTATATAGTTTTTAATTTTCATTAGAATGGATATTGTTCTTCTTCTTTGTTTTTGAATATTTCTATAAATATAGATGTGTCATATTCGCGAAATTGTATCTTATATTTAGGGTAAGAATTTTCTAATCTTTTAAGTGCAACCATAAGTTCTTGAAATAACGTATTATTATAGTTATGATTTTCTATCATGTTATAGATAGGTGATGAATCTAATGTTTTAGATTGAGATGTAATTCTTGTATCTTCTTTAGACCTTTTTCTTACTCTAATAGTGACATAAGGATAAGAATCAGATGATAATTGAGAGTCACCTTGTCCAATTAACTCTATCTCAATTTTTTCTTCATCAATTAACTCACCAAAACATTCATAGATATAATCATAATCTATTTCTGTTTTACTTTCATTAAATCTTCTTAATCTTTTCATATTCTACCTTGTATTATTATTCTTCTTTCACCACCTCTATTATTATATGAAAAGCTAAAATCTAGTCCAGTTTCATCGTGTAATCTGTTTACAGCAACTAAAAAATCTTTAGCATCTTCACTATCTGTTTGGTCTATATTTGATTCCCAACTAATAGAACCATCCGATTTTATATCACCAGTCATATCAATATGTGCCTTAGCCGCTGTGACATCTTTATGCCAGTTTCTTGGATCTGATTCTTCTTTGTGTATCATTCGACAATTGAAGTTTGGAATTTGCCAAACAGATATTCCTGGATAAGAAACATCTGATATCCAAGACCAACCATTATCCTCGAATTCTTGAAAACAATCTTTTATACTATCAAGAACTTGTTGATAGATTTGATTTTCTATTGATTCATTAAAACTTCTAAGATGTCTCATATGATTATATATTAATATTGTCAATTTAAAATGATTTCCTATCTTTGTAAAAATTATTACAAATGGCATCAGAAAAAGAACTCATCAAATTAGAAAAGGAAATTCGTAGCAAAATGATTCAGATTAAGAATAAAAAAATTACCCCTGCTGAATCAGGTATAGGTCGACTTATTAACTTAATGAAGAAGTTTGATGAACCTCTTTTTGAGAAATTAATGTCTGAGTATAAAGTAATACTTAGGTCTTAAATTATAAGTTTCTTGTATCATTTGTTGTAAATGATAGATCAACTTTTGCCTTATAACCTTTCTCATTTGCTGGTGATCGACGACCTATCCAATCAGTATTTTTACTAAATCCTAAATATTCTTCTTCTTCGAATTCATGAACTTCCTTAAATGCACCATTCCAACCACCTTTTTCAGTTTGACCGTCTATGTAATAGATTATCAATAAATTAGATTCACCATCCCAAACAAAATCTTCAATTGGAAAATAAACATATCTTATACTTTTATCATCACCGGTTCTTACTTGTCCAGTAACAGCTGAATTTTTATCTAATATTTTAGGATTAAATTCTTCATCTAAAAGCCAGTTTTCTCTAATGAATTCAGCATCTATTGTATTTAATTTAGTATGATAAATTTTCGCGGCTAATGAGAAGCCAGCTTCTACATCTTCGTCTTTTAACTCATCACCTGGTCCTTTACCTATGTAAAAAGGAAAACCAAGTTCTGTTATTATATTATCTTTAGTAAACTTAACATATTCACCTTGTTGTGTGAACATAAATCTTAATTCTTTTGCAAAATAAATGACTGCATGGTATGATTCATCTATAAAATAAGGATAATTAAGTTCTTCATATATTTTATAATATCCAGATATTAAATCAAGTGAACTAAAGTCTTCTTTCTTTTTGTATACTGGTAAAGTTTCTACTATACGATTACCTAATTTATCATAACTTTGTATATCAAAATTAAATTCTCTAAAATCAGGAATAGCTGAAATTGAACCAGTGGGATAAAATCTCATTGACCAAAGATGATTATTTTGTAGGTCAAAAAATCCTGAACCAGAAATTGGTTCAATATAAAAGAATTGATAATTTGGACTAAAATTTCTACCAACTTCTTTTATTTGGTAAGTAGCATAATTTCCACTAGAAGTTAAATTAGTCATTTCAATTCTCCATCCTTTATCAACATCTTTCAAATCAGAAGATATTTCTTTAAACATATCTTCAGCATTGTTATTTTGAACATAATCCCAACTAAGTGGTGTAGTCAATGCATTATTATTTAGTATAATATAAGCAAGACCATTCCACTGATTACTTGGACCACCATTTACTCTTAATTTTTCATCAGGTGAATTACCAAAGAACCAGTAAAATGTTTTATCATTTACTAACTCAACAACTAATTTACCATTTTCCACATATTGGTCTTGTATAGTAAAAACAGTGTCATCAACTCTCACACTCAATCTATCGGTGCTTGATATATCATTTGTCCATTCAAATTTTACTTTAGTAATACCATCTCCATCATCTTCAATTGTATATCCAACATATTCAGTTTCTGGTGGTAATTCAGTAGGGACATAGTCTTTGCCATCAAAGTCATGGTCTATAACTGATCCATCTTCATTAGTAACTCTAACAAAATGTTGTTTAGTAAATTTATCAAAAAGAATTTTTAAGTTAAATTGATTTTTTAATGGTCTTTCAAAAGAGTTCACTAAATCATAAGCAATATCAGTTACTGTAGCAATTATAGTTTGTGATATACTTATATCCGATTTTATATAAGAGAATCCTCCACCACCACCTTCTCCTGTCTTCTCCGTGAATCTTATTCTATAAAATCTTTCTTGTTGTACATCAAGCATAATCATTTCTTTATCAATAATAGCAAACGTGTTGTCAATTCCACGATTTGGATCCGATTTTTGTACAACTTGCCAAGGAACCATCTGAAAATCATACCAAGATAATGGCTCAGATTTTATTCTATCTAATGTTATGTTTTGTCTTAGGTAATTAATGTCAATATCACTTGGATTGAAAGTAAGATAAAGATTTTCTTTAAGAAAAGCTATTGGTTTAAATGTTATATCGAATTGTCTAGCTCGATTACTTGGTCTATAAATAAAACTACCTTTAAATCCGTTTTCACTAGCAAATTTTTCACCAAATAGTCTATCACCACCGGTTATTCTATTAACTAGTTGTATAGTGGTTTCAGCCCAATTTACATCTAAAGTTAATCCGCGTATTTGACCTCTTTCAAATAACTCTTGTGTAAGAGGTTGTTTTAGAATATCGGTCTGTCCTTGTTCAGTCAAACCATCTAATTCCCAAGTATTATATCCTTCTATATTAAGAAAGAAATTCGATAATGTTATAGAAATTGTACTCTCATTAATTTGTGTAACTGAGTATACTGCTTCTTCAGTTTGTTGATTTTGTAACATTCCTTCTTGTGTAATTCGTTTTCCTCTAAAATGTAAATCAAAATCATTTAAAGTAAGACCATCTTTTTTCCATTGTTCAAGTGTCTCTGCATAAAATCTTATATCAAATTTAATTTCTAATCTTGCTTCTCGATAAATTTCAGATAAAGGCTCTGACATCCAAAGATGTGACGCACCACCAAGAAAGTCATAACTTTCTAATTCATTTGGATTATAAATACCACCATCATTTTTTGTTGTTAGTGATAAATATTGAGAAAATGTGTCTACTTCATCACCATAATCTTTTTTAGTGAAAGTTGTCTCAGCATATTTTTTATCTGTAATTAAAGTTCTTGTATATGCGAATCCACCACCTTCACCTCCTTGCGTCCAGTTGTGAAACTCAAACATCCAGTAAAGACCAGTTGATTTATCTTGCATTACTAATTCAGTATTTAGAATGTATCTACCTACAGCTCCCCAAAGTGCATCTACAAAAGTACCATACTTTCTATTAGAGACATTTGATAAGTCTGAAAATCCATACATTCCTGGTTCACTATCAATATAATAACTATTCCATACAGTTCCATCAGGTGAAATATTACTATATTCAACCTCAGATACTGAGTTATATAAGGCACCTCCCCCATTACTACTTCTTGCTAAAGATACACCTGGTGATATTACATCAACATCTTCCGTATTATCTAATCTTTCAAATGTTACAGGAAATTGTGTTATTTCTTCACCCCATTGTTCTGGACTTATAGTGATTTGTTGTCCAACTTGATAATTACTTCTATATTTTTCATCTTCTTCGGTTCTTTCAATTCTACTATCAGGTATTGCAAAGATATTCCTAATTGCATATGTTTGATAAACTATTTCAGTTCCTTCAAAATCTCTTACTCCTTCTATAACTATAAGTCCTCCTGATCCAGGACCTCCGGTAATCGGAATAAACTCCTGTGATTCACCATATGGTAAATAATTTTGACCATAAGAGACGACATTTGAAATTGATTCAATACGACCATCACCCTTTTGACTAACAACAACTTGAAATTGGAAACCTGTTCCTTTACCACTTTGACTATTAGCTGTGTATGTTACTCTACTTGAATATCCGGTTCCCGCATTTTTTATATTGAATTTATCAACAACTCCAGTTCTAGATTGCTCTCCGGTGTAATCAGCACCTGTGAAATCTATAACAAATGTCTCACCACTTCCGATTCCATCTGATGTTCCTTTTGCTTCTAGTTTTACCGAGTCTTTACCACCAGCTGCCTCTATAAGTTTTTTTCCATTATAAACACCACCTTCTTTTGCACTAAAGGTTAGACCAGTTATATATCCACCATATAAACCAGCGGTTTCAATTTGAGCAAATCTTGTTGCGTCTGTTATTCTTTTTGGATTTATAGCCATTTCTTTCTTCTATATTTTATTGTCTTAGTGTAGTAAATGCAAGTGCAACTTTTTCATTGGTAATACCCTCAACTCCAATCCAATTATTTGCTTTACTAAATCCTAAAACTTCTTGTATACCATTTCCAGAGGTTATATATCCTCCATTCCATCCACCACTTGCTGGTTGAGGTCCATCCATCCAATATGTTACTAAAATGTTTCGACCAACTTCCCATTGAAAATTATCAATTTGGAAAAATACGTATCTTTGACTATTATATGTTTCAACAATTCCAGGTACTTTTTTATTTATATCTAAAACATTTGTATCAAATTCATTGTCTATTATATAATTTGATATTGACTCATTTGTCACTTGAGATTCACTATAATCTATAATAGATGCTGCTAATAAGAAACTTCCATCTTCAATTTCTTCACTTGATAAATTATCACCTTGACCAGATACTAAATGGAACGGAAACCCGATTCTTGATATAGTGCGAGAACCTTGGTCTAATCCCATATTAGTAAGATCTTCAGAAGTGTAGACAGCCATATGATAAGACTCATCTAAGAAATAAGGTGTTCCAGTCCAAGCAATATATGATCCAAATCCCCAGTTATCTCCAGTTCCTCCTGGATCTTCTATATTAATAGTTATCTCATCTTCAATAGTTTTTCCTAAAGCATCTATAAATGTTAGATAAAATATGTAGTTTGTTGCATATTCTATATTTTGGTCTGTTATTACTCTTATTGAACTTTCAAATATCTCAGATCTCTTGACCGTCAAATCGTTTTTGTACACTGAAACTGATTCAATTTTTGCAGGGAAGTTGTTATAGTTAAATAAAATTTCAGTAGAACTTACTCTTGTATAACTAATAAATGATGTAGATCCAGGCAATGTAGTCGGAACGTAAGGAACACCATTAAAATCTATAACTTCTTCACTACCATCATCATTAATTATTTTGATATACATTTTTCTATCATATCTATCATATAAAATTTGATGATTGAATGAGTATCCATAGTTTCTATCGGGATAAATAGATGTCACAACTCCTGTTATTTGAAGTCCTTGACCATAATTATCTTGTTGGTCCATATCTATGTATATCTCTTCACCGACATTATAGGCAAATCTACCTGGATTCTTTGCCGCTTCTTCATTGCCAATAATTAAATCACCGGCAATTGAGTCGAATTCAAAGTCTGCGTAAGAACCATCTCCAAAGTCTTTATTAGCATAAAAAGTGAGTAACACAGAGCCATCTACACCATTACCATTACTAGTTATCTGGAATCTAGATGTAAATGGATTAGAATATTGTCTACCAAAGTCATAGATAGCTTCCGGTACTGAAGTAGTTTTTACTGTTAATATTTGACCTCCATAAATGTTAGAACTTTTTACTAACGCGGTTCTACTACCATTATTTATCTCTCTAATATCTTTTGCCATGTTTATAAATTATTTTCTATTGTATATATTATTTTGTCATATCGAATCTTTCCACCAACTCAGAATGTATCAATTGTGGAATTCTTTTCCACTCTTTATACCAAAAGTTACAAACATAAACATCTTCACCATTTTGGTCTTTAATTATTTCAACAACATCATACTCAGCACTTGGATAAGGACCAATCGGTTTAGTTATAACTTTTCCTATAATTGGCATATTTGTTACATCACTTCCGCTATATGCTAAAGACTCAACATATTTTATATCAAAATTGTCATCTGAAATCTCTTCTTCATCTTCGATATCAAAGTCAAATCCCATATCCACAAGACAATTCATTGTGGCATCAATAATATCTAATTTAGCGCCTCTTTCTTTCATGTAGTTCTCGAAAAATTCTGGTGTAATTATTTTACCTTCCTTTCTCATTTTAACTAATTGAGGATACAAATCATTAGCAATATCTTCTGCTAAATCAAAATGTGTTTCGTTGAATCTTCTTAAGTATCTCATAGTTATCTAAAAATTTTTGAATTAAATATCTTATCTGTTAGCAAATAATGAAAAGTTTGACTTACTTCTTCCTTACTTAAATCAGAATGCTCTTTATCTAAAAGTGATTTAATCTCAACATAAAGTTTAACTTGTTTTTCACTAAGTGTATAACCATTTTCTAAATACTCTTCTTCTTCTATTATTTCTTCTATTATTTTTTCTAATAAGTTATTAGGATCAGATATACGACCACTATCAATAACTTGTTGCAATTCTTCAGATGTAAAGGTCAATTCATTACATAAATCACTTAATTCAGAAATAATATCTTTATCAGAAAGTTTATCAATATTGATAATTTTATCAGCTATTTTAATGAATTCTTCAATTCTATCAAATGATGCTTCGTTAAATTTTTTAATGTGTTTCATAAATTATTTCTTCTTTTTTCCCTCACCTCTAAATGGACTTAATAAATGTTTTAAGTTCCAAGATGGTATAAATTTTTTATTATGTTTCTCAAAATCCTCATATGATTCAATTCCAGTATCTACAGGATTTTGTATGTATTGTATATTAGCGCCTTGTTTGTTCATATCAGAAACTCTATCTCCAATATCAACACCTTTTGTCATCTTTCTTAATTTATTCCATTGTTGAACTGTGTGTTCTCTAGGCAATGATTCTTTGAATCCAACAACAATCTCTATTGTACCATCCGGATTAAATTTAGTAAAATAAGTATTTTCTACTATTGGAATTGTTTTATCAACTAATTCTTGATTTATATTATCTGGGCCAAATTCTTTTACAGTTTTCACTCCATTATCATCAATAACAAAATGAAAATTATCTTCAGGATTTTTTTCAATAAGTGCCTTTATTTTAGAAGAAACAGAAATAAACTCTGAACTTCCACCATAAGGCTTTAATCTTGCTCTTAAAATTCTCATGGTTTATATATTAATTTCAGTTTTTAGAAATTAAGTTATATAAAAAAAACCCGTTGAAAAATTCAACGGGTTCTGGAAATAAAGTTTAGAATGAATTAGAAATCATCATCCAAGTTATCAAAATCGATAGCTTTGTCAGATGCCTTTTGATATTCAGATACTCTCTTCTCAAAAAAGTTAGACTTATTTTGTAAAGAAATCATATCCATAAAATCAAATGGATTTTCTACATTATAAACTCTTGAACAACCCAACTCTACTAACCAATAGTCAGCAACGAATTCAATGTACTGTTGCATCAACTTAGAATTCATTCCAATTAAAGAAACTGGTAAAGAATCAGTTACGAATTCTTTTTCAATCTCAACAGCTTCACAAATGATTTGTTGAATTCTTTCCGAACTTACTTTGTTTTGAACGTGTTTATTATGTAACAAACAAGCAAACATACAATGTAAACCTTCATCTCTTGAAATCAACTCGTTGGAGAATGTTAATCCTGGCATCAGTCCTCTTTTCTTTAACCAGAAAATTGAACAAAAAGAACCAGAGAAGAAAATACCTTCAACAGCAGCGAATGCAATAAGTCTTTCAGCAAAAGATTCAGAATCAATCCATTTGAGAGCCCATTCAGCCTTTTTCTTAACTGAAGGAACTGTTTCAATTGCATTGAATAAACGGTCTCTTTCTTTAGAATCTTTTATGTAAGTATCGATTAATAAAGAGTACGTTTCAGAGTGAACGTTTTCCATTGCGATTTGAAAACCGTAAAAACACTTAGCCTCAGGATATTGAACTTCTTTAAGGAAGTTTTCTGCCAAGTTTTCATTTACGATACCATCGGATGCCGCAAAGAAAGCCAATACATTTTTTACATAGTGTTTTTCATCTGCATTTAACTTCTCGTTCCAGTCAGTCAAGTCTTGAGCTAAGTCAATCTCTTCTGCTGTCCAGAATGAGTGTTCTGCTGTTTTGTACATTTCCCAGATATCGTTGTATTTGAGTGGAAAAAGTACAAATCTGTTAGGATTTTCTGTTAGTATATGTTCTGTCATTTTAAGTAAATATTTTGTTCTTTATATATCTTTTCTTCTTAATTATGTTTTGTCAAAATCTAAAAAATTTGTAAATTTGTTAAATAGTATTTTGAATAAATAGTGAGTACTTTTGGTAAAAAATCTTTGATATGGTGGAACTATCATAATCGTGATAGACCCTCACTTTTGCGTTTTAATTCCACACCAAAAGAACTACAACTACAAATATTAGAAAAGTGGTATCCAATTGAAATGATGGTTGGCTTAGGTGATAGTAAGTACAATTATAAGATTGTTGAGTATATTGAGCATCTAACTTATTATAGTGTAAAAGTTGAACTTGTATCACCTGGAAGTTTTATGAATAGAATGAAAAGTACAAGAAACCCACTTGCTTTATACCCAGACCCTACTCATGAAAAACAAATCAAACGTCAAACTAAATTAAACAGACTTATTTAAAAGCGAAAAACAGGAGTAGCGAATTCCTGTTTTTCTTATAGTCATAACCCAGTTGGGGCGAAACTATAACGGGTCCTAAGCCGTTTCTTAAATATAAATTATATATTAAACTTTTTGTCTTTATACACATAAAAACAATAATTAAATCAATTAAAAGATAGAAATGATTAAACACGAAATTAAAGTCGAACTTAAAGAAACAGAATTATTAAAGTCGATTATCGAAAAAGCTTATTTCGAGGAAGGACAAATGGGTAAAATTGTCGGAAAGAAACACTTTATAAAATTTGATAAATCTGATGATGTAAACTACACAATATTTAATGGTTTACATAATGTAACTGTTAAAGTAACAAATGAAGAAATAATTGATGGTACCATGAGATTTGTTATCGATGAATCAGATGATGAACTTCGACTTTATCCAATCTCTATTTACTGTATCAAGGAAGAAAAGTATATCTTCTACTAAAAAATAATCCTTATTTTATGAAATTTGACTGGAATGATATCTCAATAGTGCCTGCTGTTTTGAGTAGTATTTCATCTAGAAGTGAAATCGATCCTTTCTATGATGGTAAACTACCTTTATTTACAGCACCTATGGATAAAGTTGTTGATGAAACTAATGTTAATCACTTTGTTGATAATAATATAAATGTTTGTCTACCGAGACACGTAAAGTGGGAAACTATAAAAAATCCAGACTATTTCTATTCATATAGTTTAGATGAGATTATTGATGTTATTGATAATCACGGTGAATTACCAAAACGTATTCTTATTGACGTTGCTAATGGTCATATGGAAAAATTATTTAACACCGCTGCTTTAATTAAACAGTTTTTTGGTGACAAAATAGAGTTGATGGTTGGTAACATCGCTAATCCTGAAACTTATAAAAGATACTGTCAAATCGGTGTTGATTATGTCAGAGTTGGTATTGGTGGTGGTTCAGCTTGTACAACATCAGCAAATGTATCAATTCATTACCCAATGGCTTCTTTAATTAATGAATGTGCTGATTGGAAACATGTTTATGACAAACCAACTAAAATTGTTGCCGATGGTGGATTCAGAAATTTCTCTGATATTATTAAAGCACTTGCTTTAGGAGCTGACTATGTTATGTTAGGTGGTGTTTTTAATAAATGTTTAGAAAGTTGTGGTGATAATTTTCTTAAAGACTCAAATGGTGTTTATCACGTTATTGATTCAGAAAGAGCAAAAACTCACTTTGATGAGGACATTGATGTTTATAAATATTATAGGGGAATGTCTACTAAAGAAGTTCAGAAATCTTGGAACAAATCTCAACTTAAAACAGGAGAAGGAATTACTAAGTATAATAAAGTTGAATATACATTAGATGGTTGGTGTGAGAATTTCACTGATTATCTTAAATCAGCAATGTCATATACCAATTGTAGAACTCTTGGAGAATTTATTGGAAATGTTCAGTTTGAGCAGATTACACCGTTGGCTTTTAATAGGTTTAACAAGTAATTACTTCTTAACCATATAGAACCAACCAGAGTTTGATTGTCCTTTTATTTCTTCTTCGACTTGTTGAATCTCTTCCTTACCTTGAGAAACTAAATCAGCCGCTTGAATTTTAACACCACCTGGTAAAGTAAAGTCATATCTACCAACTAAGTTACCAAGTTGCATTTTAGAATATCCAACAACATACTTAAAGAAAAGATCATCTCTGAATAAGTTTTCAGCTGGAATATTTGCGTAAGCTTCCATAATTACATCGTACTTAACATTTGTTAAAATATGAAGTCTGTGATTCAACTGATTAAATTGATATTTAAGAGTATACTTATTCATTTGATTCAACATATCAGACATTGAATCTAATATTGTTTTATAAACTCCTAACTCACCAATAGTAGTAACATAAGATGATAAGTAAGGCTGGTTAGTAACACCTAAGTTTACGGATAAGTTTGGTGTGTTGATACCTAATTGAAATAAACTATCACCTCTCACTTCATATAAATAAACTACTGATTGAATCTCACAAGGTACGTTAACAAAATTATACTTAGTAAATTCTTCAGCAAAGAAAGCTTCTTTTCTAATTAAAAAATACATTTTCTGTACCGCAAATTGATATTGACGATAAAACCAAGGTAAGGCTCTAGTCTCAATAATCTGTCTGACACTAGCATCTGGTAGTGTTTTTGGCAATGCACATTGAATTGTAAGTTCGTTCTGTACGAAGTCTATAAATTCTTCAATAGTATATCCTCCTTGATACGGAACATATTCATCACCATAACCGTTGGTACTTGCCATAAAAATATTTTTAATTTTGTTTATATATTAATTTGTGAATCCTACTTATTATGAGTATATTTGTGGTATGAAATCAGGAATAATACATATTGGTAAATTTACTGCTCAGGATAACTTGAAAGCTAATCGTAAAGCTTCTAGAGAAGTTTCTCTTGAGAATTCTACTGGATGGGCTTCCTCTCATAAAGTACATAAGTCTGCTAAAGATTATTCAAGAAAATCTAAACATAAAGTTTCTTACATCTAGTAAATGGCATAAATTTTGATTTGGTTTTGTAAAATAAATATTATGGAAACAAAATCTTATCACAATCTTGAAAAAACAAAAACCACTAATTTTATGGTCGGAGCTTTATTGATTAGTTCCGTTGTTTTAGCAACTCTCTCCTACGGTATTACTGAACCAATTAAGAAAAGGTACAGAACTACATCACTTGACAACACAAGTTTATTAGTCGACGCAAGTGAAAAACCACCAGTTATAGAACTACCAAAGCAACAACCACAAACTCAACAACAGTCTACACAAAAAGATGAAACTATCGATTTGAACAATGATATCAAACAATCCGATAGTCCTTTCACACCAGATAACAAGCAATCAGTTGACCTTGGTTTACCAAAAGGAGATTCTACTGTGATTGTGAATGTAGATCCTATTCCGGTTGTTACTCCTGATAAAATCGAAGAATTTCCAGATGTAGAAGCTGAATTTATTGGTGGGTATAGTGCTTGGAAAGAATATTTGTTAAATGAATTAAAATATCCAGATTACTCTCTTGAAGTTGGTGATGAAGGTTGTGTATATCTTTCATTTGTAGTTGAGACTGATGGTAGTATTGGTGATGTAAAAGTAACAAAAGGAGTTAGTTTTGAAATAGATAAAGAAGCAAAACGTGTTATAAAGAATTCACCTAAATGGAAACCAGGTAAAACATCAAACAAATTAGTCAGAACTCGAATAACAATACCAATAAACTTTGTAATTAATTAGAATAAAAAAACCTGTTCTTACTTGAACAGGTTTTTAATTTTCTTTTTTCTTCTAAGATTCTTTGTATCATATATACCAGATAAGTATTCACTGAAATTAATATTTCTGTCTATTTGTTCAGCTACATATTCACTATAAGCAATAGACTTACTTAATTGTTCAGCTACATATTCTTCATAATCTATCATACCACAAAATTATTTGAGTCTCTTAAACCAGATAGTATTTCCTTTTCTTCTTCTGTAATAGTCTTAGGAATTTTAATATCTACTTTTACAAATAAATCTCCGGTCCCAAAGTTTATATCCGGAACTCCTTTACCAGTAATTCTAATAGTTCTACCAGATTCTGTTCCTGGATCTATTGTAATTGGAATTTCACCATGTGGAGTTTTAACTTTTATTTGATTTCCTAAAATTGCATCTAAAACAGAGATATCCTTTTCAACAATTAAATTTGATCCATCTCTCTTGAAATAGAACTCTCTAATTTCTTCAACAAAAATGTACAAATCACCAGGTACACCATCTCTAACATAACTACCATATCCTTGCATGGTTAGTTGCATTCCGTTAGAAACTCCTTTTGGGACTTCAATCTCAACAACTTGGTCTCTAACTGTAGTTCCAGCTCCGTGACAGACACGACAAGTATCTTTTATTTGTTTTCCGGAGCCTTGACAATCAGGACAAGGAGCTGAGGTTCTTATTTGACCAAATGGTGTATTTTGTACGACTTGTCTTTGTCCAGTTCCGTTACATGGTAAACACTCTTTGACATCAGTACCACCTTTACCATTACATCCCGCGCAAGAGTCTTGTCTTTTATATCTTATTTTTTTAGTAGTTCCTTTGATTACTTCTTCAATAGTGACTGAAATTTTTAATCTTAAATCTGGACCTTTTCTTCTTTGTTGTTGTTGTCTTCGACCACCACCAAAGATATCTCCGAATTGTGAGAAGATATCATCCATGTTAAATCCGTGTCCAAAATGATCACCAAAAGGATTTCCACCTCCACCAAAAGGATTACCAGTGCTTCCAAATCTATCATAGTTTTGTCTTTTTTCATTGTTAGACAAAACATCATAAGCTTCTGCTGCTTCTTTGAATTTAGCTTCTGCTTCTGGGTTATCTGGATTTTTATCAGGATGATATTTCATAGCGGCTTTTCTATATGCCTTTTTGATATCATCATCTGATGAACTTTTATCTACACCAAGTATTTGATAATAATCTTTACTCATAAGTTAATATTTCTTTTTATGATAATAATTGTTTAATTTTTGACTCTCTATATATTTGTGTAGGAGTTTCCGTCAATCGGATAACAACATATCTGTTATAATTTATAACAAACTCATTGTTGTGTACTCTGGAGGTTAAAATAGGCATCTCGTCAATAATTTCACTGAAAATATCTGAAGCATCTTCTAACTTCCAGTCTTTTGTTTCAGTGAGTCTTCTGCAAAAATAATCCATACAAGGAGTTGCGGTATCAATTACTTTTGATAAAAAATCATCAGACTTGAATGATTCAGGTGCTAATTCCGATATTTGTACATACCAATCAATCATTTAACAACCCTTTAATTTTTTTATCTCTTTCTAATCTTTCCGTTTCCTTTTTCAAGTCGATTGTACTTAAAACCATTTTTACAAGCTTAGCTATGTAATTATCAACAATTAGTTCAAGAGTTTGAGATGTTTTATCTATGTACTCGAATAATGAAAGTGTTGACTTAGATTTTTTTAACATATCAATAAAGTAATCTATAAATTCATCAATGTCAAAGTATAGTTGATATAATTTAATTCTTACTTTATCTGGATCATTAGTCCCTAAAAATATGGGTGGTGGTTGTGTATAAACCTTACCAAACACTCTTCGTATTGCTGGTAGAATCAAGTCACTAATATCATCTTCATCTGGATATAACTCACCAGATAATTCAGGAGTATTGAAGTATTGTATTTTTTTATCTACAACATAATTTAGTAAATCTAAAAATTCAATTTTATACCTTTCATCAATTCCTTTACAGAGTGTCTTAAAAAGCTCTCTTTTATAAATTTCATCTGATGCAATAGTAAAAAGTGAAATACTCTTAGATTTACGCATTACGACCTAATATGATTTTAGGATAACGAAATGGTTTATTATTTAATGTATAACCTTTAGAAACCACATCAATTATCTTTTCTTCTTCTGATGGTAAAACACCAATTACTTCATGTAAATCCTCATCATAATTCTCAGTTTGAATTACTTCAACACCTTGTGATTTTAGAAAATTATCTAGTTTTTGAGTTATAAGACTGAGACCTTCTTTAGCTTCTTCACTTTTAACAGATTTCATAGCAATAGATAAATCATTATCCATATCAAGAATAGAAGAAAGCATTTTAACTTTAGTATTAACTAAAAGTTCTTCTTTATCTTTTATAGTTCTTCTTTTATAGTTATCAAATTCAGCATAAAGTCTAACATACTTATCTTCCGACTCTGCTAACATTTTAGATAATTCCTCAACTCTGTTTGTAAATTCAGAGTTTTGATTTTCATCTACTAAATTCTGTTCTTCAATTTTATTTTCTTCCATAATATTAATAGTTAAATTTTAATAATTTCTTTATTATATTAGAGTTATAAAACTCATAAGTTACATTCTTATCTACAATTTTGTGTATTTCTAATTTATCAACCTCTACTCGAATATCTTCAATATATTGTACGAGTTCTTTTAGAGACTTGGTGTATGAGGTATTTGGTTCCCAGTAATCAGGAAACTTATCTAAAAACTTCTCAACCGCAGTATCAAAGGTCTTTTTTCTAACCAACAACAAATCTTTTTCTTTCGCAGATTTATTGGTAAGTAGTTCAACGAGATAAGTATTAAATTTAAAAATAAGATTATCGGTCTCAATTACTTTTAAAAGACCAATAACAAGTGCGTCTCTTTCTGTTATCTCAATTTGGTTATTTTCTTTTAGAAGTTTTTCCGCTTCTTTGTCAGAGCCTATTATGTAATAAACATAGTGGTCCCAGACACATCTACGTACTAAGTCTTCTGGTGTTAATAGAATTTGCATTTTGTTAATGTTTTCTTTTTTATATGTTTAAACTCATTCAAAGTTTAAGTATTATTTTACAGAATGATATCTGAAAAAAAATTTATTAACATTTTCAATAAAAGTTGTCTTTTTTATAAAAAAACTCAATATATATGATACTTTTATTTTTAACAAAATAAGAGATATAAAAAATAATTTTAATGAATTGAAAAACAATTCCAAATTAAGTAAAATTTATGTAACAGAATTAGGTTATGTAATGGCTAAAATCTATTATCCGAAAAAAAGAGTATGGATAAATTATAAAATAGGTGAGATAGATGACTTTGGAAAAAATTTATTATATTTGCAGGATAATAAATAGAAATAATGAGTAAGTATAACAGAACATATCATTTACCCTGGTCACCTGGTTCTACTAATGATGATAGGATATCAAGTGGAGTTGATTCTCTGTTAGGTAAAGAAATCGTTATTACCGAAAAATTAGATGGTGAGAACTGTGGAATGACTAATGATGGTGTTTACGCTAGAAGTCACGCCACATTCACAACATCACAATGGTCAAGAGAAGTTAGACAATTACACAATATAAAAGTAAAAGACCAATTAGAAGACGGTGTGTTCATCTTTGGTGAAAATATGGAAGGAATACACTCTATTGAATATAGTGGTCTTAAATCGTACTTCTATATCTTTGGTGTGAGAGATAATAACATCTGGGTTCCTTGGGAAAGTGTTGAAGAATATTCTTACTTATTAGATATACCAACTGTACCTGTTTTATTTAAGGGTATAGTTAATACTGAAAAAGAATTAAAAGACCTTGTAAATGATTTGGTTAGTAAACCATCACAACTAGGTGGACAAATAGAAGGTGTAGTTGTTAGAAATTCTAGTTTATTTCACAATGACGACTTTGCTGATAATGTAATGAAATGGGTTCGTAAGGGACATGTGACTACAGATGAACATTGGACTCGCAACTGGATCAAAGCTAAAATTAATTAATAATATGGAACTAAACGAAAAACTAGAACTAAATAAACAAATCAGACAATATAAAGGAGACAATGGATTTTTGCTTTCTTTACAGAAACAACTTAAAACAAATAAGTTTTTAGAAAAAGTAGAAGTTGGTGGACGTCAGGTAAAAATCTTGAGTGAGAAACAATATCAAGCGGCTAAGACTGCTTTCTAAATACTATTGATACTTGTTTTAATTCAATATCAGTTACTTTATATCTTTCTTTAATTTCATCAGCTCTTTCTGGATTTCTTTCTAAGTCAACATTTAATGAAAAAGACTTAGTACAATTATCTAAATCAGATAAAAGAGTTTCCATATCACTTGATGTAAGAATCAATACGTTTTTTCTAGATTCTACTGCAAAATCAATATCTAATCTCTCAACATTTAGTGTTTTGTAGTATCTATCCCAAAGAGGATTATCACCATCCTCATATCTACTTGAGTAAGTTTTAGCAGTTTGTATAATTTCAGTTCCGAATCTACCCGCATTTCCATTATAAAATATCGGGCCTTTAACTCTATACTTTATAATATAATCAAAATTTAATTTTTCAGCTTTTAAGTAGTTCTTGATTCTTTCAGATACACCTACAAGTAGAGAATCTATATCACTTGAATATTTAATTGATTTGCTTTGTGGTATTTTAATATCTAGGCTTAAACGGTCTTGTTCTTTAGTAAAGTAAGGTTTTACTTCCACTGACAGATCATCTTCAAGTTCTAAACAAATATCATCTACTAATTGTTCCATTTCTTTTATCTTTTCAATGTTATCATATTTTGCTGCCATTATTACCATTGGAAATTTAGCTGGTTCTTTTAGTTTAGAAGGATAATAGTTTCCTTTGGAATTCTTTTTCATTATAAAATTTTCAACTGGGTAGATTTGTGAATCACTTAGTCTTTCCCCTCTGTAGGTGTCACCGATTTTAAGTTCATCTTTAGAGATATAAACAACTTGTCTTTCTATATTACCGTGTTCTCCACCACCTTTTGATTTATAATTTTCGGCTAAGTAGACATTCCAATCTGTTAAAAACATTGCTAGTTTAAGATTGTTTTCTGGTAAATCATCAATACTCATTTTAACTAATTCATATTTCATTACTCCTGTTGAACCTGTTGAGAATGGACTATCTTTAAGACCAGTGGTTGCTCTTTTCATTTCTCTCCATCTAAGATTGAGCATTGGATAAATTCCTAATAATTTCTTACCCAAAAATCCTAAAATAGCTTGAGGTATAAATCTTAAAGATCTTTTATCAGAAGCACTTAACGCTTCGTTTACTTTATTAAAATTGTTATATGATTGTAAATGTTTCATAGAGTATATATTATTTAACTGGGTCAAATATAAAAGCCACACCTTCTATCTTATTATTATTGATAAACTCTTCATTATCTACATAGTCGATAAATTTATCATAACCACCTAAGCTCATAAATTCTTTAATTTTACTACTATATGGTCCATAAAAATGGACATGAATATTTGTTATCTCCCAATTATTTGAGCAAATGTAATCTTTTGCTCTTTCAAAATATTCTTTAATATCAGACCATTGGAATAAATTATCATTTGATACTTCTACACAAAACATATCAATTCCTTGTGGTCTCATACTTATATCAACTTGATATCCATAATCCTCAAGTTCGAGAAACATATCTTTAACATCTAATTCTAAATCAGAGTTAGATAAATTCTCAAATAATTTGTACGATTGTAAATGTTTCATATTAAATATTTCTAAATGCTACAGTAACTGAATCAACTGTTTGATTTTCTGGCAAAGATTCAACTGACTTATAATACAAGTATCTAGGAACTCTCATTGTGTAGATATATTCTATTTCTAAACCAAATTGTTCTTTAGCAAAAGATTCTACAAATCTTAGATTATCTTTTATCTCATCAATGTTGAATTCTTTAAGAGTTAGACCGGTGTGTGTTTCATCCACAATTCTTTTTTCTATTTTTACATTTGTTGTTGTGATAATTTCAGGTGTTCCAGGTTCTTCTTCCATATAGTGAATATCAATAACATCTGATTTAGAAAAATCTAACTTTGTTGTGCTTGACTCACTAACAGTTATTCTAAATCTTTCATCTTGTAATTCCTGAAAAAGTTCATAGAATTGAGAATAGTCTTTAGATTCAAATAGTTTATACGATTTTAAGTGTTTCATATTTCATCAAATCTTTTTATTCTGAATATAGAACTTATGTTATCAAGTTTTGCCTGAATGTCTCCTATTAACAATCTATGAATTCTATTGAACTGCCTGTTCTTCTGTATTTCTGTTAGTATTTCAGATGTTTCTTGAAAATATTTATTTCTAAATCTTTCAGTAGCAGTGAAAGCATCAGATATATTTTGTAATCTATCTGCTAATTTTATGATAAGAGCATCATCTGACATATGAATCATTTTATCAGTTAGATATTCTGTTTTACTACCATCATAATTATCATCAATTTCATCACCATCTGATGTTAGTTCCCAAACCAAATTACCAACTCTGTTACCAAAAAGTTCTTTTAGTTCAACAAGACCAACTTCTGGGTCCTCATAACAATCTTCTAATGTATCGTGAAGTAAAGCCGCGCAAAGTAAATCTTCATCAGTTGTATATTGTTTTACAATTCCGTTCACTCTAACAACATGAGCACCGAAATAAGGTTTGTTTATAAATTTTCTTACCTGACCTTTATGAGCTTGTTTTGCGAAGTTCCAAGCTAATTTTTCTTTTTCTGTAATTGGTCTATTTGCCATAACTTATATATTAAACTTTATAAATTAAAACAAATATAATAAAAAAATAAATTTATATTATGGCAAGAATTGATTATGATATTGAAGAGGTAATGTCTGAAAGACCAAGTTACCGTTATGAGAACAAAGAATATCTTTTAGAAGTATTTATGAGCCAATTAGGAATCACTGAGCAGGATTTAGAAAATGATCCTTCTTGGATGAGAGCTAAAGTTAGAGAAATGAATATCGATAAAGTATTGGATACTCAAAACTAATTAATTAGTGTAGTGTAAATAGTCCTAGGTGACTGACCGGTATATAAATAGCACATACTATTAGCCCTGGCAATAGAGGATACATCAAGCTTGTATCAGATAGTAGGTTGAGGTAATAACCGTTAATCCTCACACAAAAGTCAAACCTCACTTCGGTGAGGTTTTTTTATAAATAAACCCACAATATAGTTGAACTTTAAGTTTTTTTTCTTATATTTGTATTATGATAAACGAGACAAAAATTAAGCAGGTACAGGATAAAATCAAAGCAGCAATTGCTCAGATTGAAAAAGATGAAAATGTTAAAATTGATTTTGGTTCAATTAGTTATACAAAAGCTTTTTATGGAGCTAAAATGACTGTTAAGACACTTGAAAAAACCGAAGCAGTTGTAGGTGTTTACGAAACAATTTGTAGACGAATGGGTTTCACTCAAAATATTATAGGTATGCAATTTATCGGAACAAATGGTGTCTATGAAATTATTGATATCAAAACAAAAAACCGAACTTATCCTGTAATTGCTAAATCATTATCAAATGGAAATCAATACAAATTTTCAGTAGAACAAATTAAGCGACTTATTGGTGGTGATAAAATTATCAACCGAAATGCCAATCTTGACAAATTAATTAAATAAATGAACTTACATATAGAAGATAAAGAATTTAATTTTTATGAGTTTCCTGAAAAGATAACTCAGTTAAAGAAGAAAAATAAGATTGACTTCAATATTTCAATTTATATTTATGATAATCAAGTAAGACCTGTCAAAGATTTAGAATTTCTTAAAAATCTAACTGAACTTCCTGATATAATCCATGTTTCTAAATCTAAGTATTATTACTGGGTTTTTACAGGATGTAAATTATTGAACATATCGGTAAATCAAGATAAAGATTTTACAGATTATAGAGACAGAGATATAGAAAAATTTGATGCCATAATTTCAATGTCTTATGTAGATGTTTATGGTTCTAATAATAAGAATTTAGTCGATAGAGAAATCAAACTAAATAAACTTTTCGGAAATTAAAATAATAAAAATAAAATGAAATATGAAGAAGGTAGGTTTTACTTGTTCTTGTTTTGACCTTTTTCACGCTGGTCATATAATGATGCTAAAAGAATCTAAATCAATTTGTGATTATCTTATTGTTGGTTTACAAACAGACCCTACAATTGATAGACCAGAAAAAAATAAACCCATACAAAGTGTATTTGAGAGATTTGTTCAATTAGAGGCTTGTAAATATGTTGATGAAGTAGTTGTTTATGCAACTGAAAAAGACTTACTTGACATTTTACACTCTTATCCAATTAATGTAAGAGTTGTTGGTGATGAATACAAAGACAAAGATTTTACCGGTAAACATTTAGAACACATCGAAATTTATTATAATTCAAGAAAACACTCTTTCTCAACAACAGAACTCAGAAAAAGAGTTATCGATAGATATAACAAAGATAATCAATAGTCTTCTTTTATATATAAGTAAATTTTGTTAAATTTGCTTAATGAAAATATTCAACTACATAGAATTTATTAATGAAAATACTTCAACTGTGAGTAAAATACCTTCTTATGAAGAAGCTGTTGAAATGTGCTCTGGTGAAGAAGCTTCATTCTATGAATCAAAGTATGAAGTAGAGGGATATCCAGTTTCTGTTTTCAATTACAGACTTGCTCAATATAAAGATTTTGATATGCCTGTTCCATCAAAGCCAGAACTTAAAGGTTTTGAAATGAGAGGCCTTACTTTTGTATTTAATAAAGATGGAACACTTTATAATAGATATGTCTTGCTTGAAAAGTTCTTTAACTTAAATCAAGTTCCTAATTCAATGTATTCTATTGTTAAAGATTACAAAATTAGATACGTTAATAATAAAGAAGATGGTTCAATTGCAACATTTGTAAAACTACCCAATGGTAAAATATTAGGTAAATCAAAAATGGGATTTGACAATGATCAAGCAAATGGTATTAATAAAATCTACAAGACTAATCCAGATGTAAAATCATTTGTTGATTGGTGTTTGACTAATGACATTGTTCCAATATTCGAGTATGTCGCTCCACATAATAGAATAGTTCTAAGATACTCAGAAGAAGAACTTATACTTCTTCGTTTAAGAGATAACAAGACTGGTAAACATATTGACATAAAAGGACATTTAGACAAAATTGGTTCTATCAAAATTGCACCATTTGAGGATGATAATACTTTAGATGATTTGATTGAAAAGTCAAAAACAGAAGTTGATAAAGAAGGATGGATTGTTCAATTTGACAACGACCATATGTTAAAGATTAAAACTGATTGGTACTTTCAACGTCACGGTTTATTGACTAATGATATTTATAGAGAACACATTATAATTGGATATATTTTAGATGATTTGATTGATGATGTAATTGCTCAGATTCCAGAGGATGAAAAAGAGGCACATTTGAGAATCAATAAAATAATCTCAATTGTGAAAAGAACATTGAGAGATAAAGTAGATGAAATGAATTTGGCATACAAAGAGTATGTTGAATCTGGTTTATCTAAAAAAGAATATGCTCTTAAGAATAAAACAAATCCTAATTTTCCATTTGTGATGAACTTGGAAAAAGCAGAAAACATGAAAAAAATGTCAAGAGAGCAAATACTTGATATTTATGATGATATTGAATCTTATGAAAGGTCTCTAAAAAGATGTGAACCATTTGAAATGGCTAAAGAGTGGTTAAGAGATAAAACTAAGAGACTAGAAATTGCTAGAGAATGGTTAATGAGTAAAGATTCAACACTGTTCTTTCAAGAACCAGAAGAGTCAGAAGACGATAACTAAGAGAGGTTTCTACCTCTCTTTTTTTTATATATACTACTACAAAACATAATGTAGAGATATGAAAGTATTAAAATATGAATCCTTTTTAGAAACTATGCAATTTGCAGCTTTAAGTAATGCTCAAAAATTAGCAAAAGAAGAAGAGAATAGAAGAAAGAAAAAACAAGAACAAGAGAAAACTGATAGTTCTAAAGATACAAATACTCAAGACAAACCTGTTCAACATGTAGAGGGAGAAACAGAAGGTCAAATGGAAATGGAAGAGACAGAAGGAGAAGAGTCTGTTGAGAAATAGAATTTTTGTCTAATGAAATATATAAAACCATATAGAATATTTGAGAGTTACAATAGATTTGGTTCTAAAACTATTACTGAATCCGAGTTTGACAAAATCAGAAAAGAGAATTGTAAAAACTGGACTAAAGCTAAAACTGAACTTTTCAGAGGTATGCCAAATTTAGGTGACTATATTTTTGTTGATCCTAAACTTGGTGATTTTAGAAGTTCAATTGAAGATACCAACATACATTTAGAATTAATGTCGAATCTTCCAAGTTGGAAAGATTATCCAAGATACGATAGATGTGTTATTGGTGGAACTCCTGGTTCATCAACAGGCACTTATGGCGAAACTGTATATGAAATGATACCATTTGATGGTGTTAAAATCGGAGTCTGTCCTAATTCAACTATTTGGGAATCATTTGGAAGTGACTTTGATGAATGGGGTGGTGATATTTATTTGGTTGAACATTTTTTAGATTCCATCGAATTAAATTCTAATTGGATACAAATTGGTGGTGAAACACTTGAAACAAAATTAAAATCAATTGATAGATTTGATTTAGAAAAAGAAGAAATTGATAATTTTATTATTGATTGTGCTTTATATCATAAAAAGAAGAAAGAAGAAATAACTGGAGAAGACTGTTATAACTTTATAAATGACTACATTTTTAATCCTGAAAAAAGAGGATTTGAGTTAAAGACGTATGATGTTGATTTCACTGTTGAAAAATCTAAACAAATTTGGACAGAAGGTCCAGTTCTTTTAATTAAATACGGTTTAGCTTAGAAACTTCTAAAGTCTTTTACACCACCAATATTTTGTAGAATAGGAGCTGTGTTTTTGATACCAGAAACCGGTGTTACTGTTTTCACTTTATCAGGATTAATAACTGAGTTCATTTCATCTGGATATTCTGTAAAGTAGTCAATTAGAAATTGTATATTTTCTTCTTCTGATTTTTCATCATCCCATAGTTCGGTAAGATGTTGTTTATTTAATTCAACATACTCTTTTACCTTTTTATTTAATACAGGGTTCCATTCAGACCACTCTTTTATAAACTTCATAAGTTATATATTATTTACCTAATATCGATTTAATCTTTGAGTCTCTTATCTCTTGAACTATTAATTCTTTTAGAAATCTATATGAATATCTTTTTCCTGATTTATGATTATAGTAGATTTTTATATGGTCTCTATCAACTACATAACCACCATATTCACAATACAATGGGACAAAACCTTTTGTTCTCATATTATCAAAATACCAACAAATACTTTCATCATTAATCATACTATTATATAATATTATTTTATTTTGTTAAACTTTTTTGGCATAACAAAATATAAAATTAAGAAAGTCAGAAAAACTGACAATTTGTCATAAAATAAACTTTGGCAAATAAATTGATATAATCATTACTAAAAAATTAAAAATTTATGAGTAAAAAAGATGTAATAATCGGAATTGACTTAGGAACAACAAACTCCTGTGTCGCAGTCGTAGAGGGCGGTGAGCCAATTGTAATCACAAATGCTGAAGGTAAAAGAACAACACCATCTGTTGTAGGTTTTACCGACAAAGACAGAAAAATCGGAGACCCAGCTAAACGTCAAGCTGTGACTAATCCAAAGAAAACAGTTTATTCAATTAAACGTTTCATTGGTAAAGATTTTTCAGTTTGTAAAGATGAGGTAGGTAGAGTACCTTATGAAGTTGCAAATACTGGAACTAATGTACCAGGTGTTAAAATTGATGATCGTATTTACACACCTCAAGAAATTTCAGCAATGATTTTGCAGAAAATGAAAAAGACGGCCGAAGATTATCTTGGATGTGAAGTGAATAGAGCCGTAATTACAGTACCAGCTTACTTTGGTGACGCTGAAAGAACTGCAACTATTGAAGCTGGTGAAATCGCTGGTCTTAAAGTTGAGAGAATTATCAATGAGCCTACAGCAGCCGCTTTAGCTTATGGTCTTGATAAGAAAAATACAGATGCTAAAATCTTAGTATTTGACTGTGGTGGTGGTACTCATGACGTATCTGTACTCGAAATCGGTGACGGTGTATTTGAAGTTAAATCTACTGATGGTGATACTCACTTAGGTGGTGACGACTTTGATAACGCAATCATCAACTGGATGGTTGAAGAATTCAAATCTGAAAACGGTATGGATTTATCAAAAGATCCTATGGCTTTACAACGTCTTAAAGAGGCGGCTGAAAAAGCTAAGATTGAATTGTCTTCAACATCACAAAGTGAAATTAATCTTCCATACATTACGGCACAAGATGGAATGCCACTTCACTTTGTTAAACAATTGACTCGTTCTAAATTTGACCAAATGACAGCCAAATTGGTTGAAAGAACTATCAATTGTGCGAAAAGTGCTCTTAAGTCAGCTGGTCTAAAACCATCTGAAATTGATGAAGTTATTCTAGTTGGTGGTTCAACAAGAATTCCATCAGTTCAAGAGGCACTTGAAAGTTACATTGGGAAGAAACCAAACAAATCTGTAAATCCAGATGAAGTAGTTGCTTTAGGTGCCGCTATTCAAGGAGCAGTTCTTACAGGAGGAATTACAGATGTTCTTCTCTTAGATGTAACTCCACTTTCATTAGGTATCGAAACTATGGGAAGTGTTATGACTAAATTGATTGAGGCTAATACAACCATTCCGACCCGTAAGTCAGAAACGTTCTCTACAGCAGCTGATAATCAATCATCTGTAGAAATTCATGTTCTACAAGGTGAACGTCCTATGGCAAAAGATAACCGTTCTTTAGGTCGTTTCCACTTAGATGGAATCATGCCAGCACCGAGAGGAATTCCTCAGATTGAAGTAACATTTGATATTGACGCGAATGGAGTTCTTTCAGTATCTGCAAAAGATAAGGCTTCTGGTAAAGAGAACACTATCCGAATTGAAGGTGGTTCTCAATTAACCAAAGAGGAAATTGAGAGAATGAAGTCAGAAGCAGAGGCAAATGCTGAAGCTGATAGACTTGAAAAAGAAAAAGTCGATAAACTGAATATGGCTGATAATTTGATTTTCCAAACAGAAAAACAAGTTAAAGAATTCGGTGAGAAATTAACAGAGGAAGATAAGTCAGCAATTAATACAGACTTAGATTCACTTAAAAAAGCACATTCTGATAAAGATGTGGCTAAAATCGATGAAACTTCACAAAAGTTGAATGAGACTTGGTCAACAATCTCAACTAGATTATATCAAGAGTCTTCTCAACAACCAGGTGAGGATAACTCCAACCCTAATGATGAAGTTCAAGATGCAGACTTTGAGGAAGTAAAGTAATATCTACTTGTTAAAGATATGAAAAACAAAAAACCCAGTCATATGACTGGGTTTTTTTATTACATTGAATCGTAATCACCACAAGTTGACCTACAATCTCTATCTAAATCTTCATAGTCAGAATCATTAGTTATGATATTTTCATCTGTACAAAGATATGACATAGTATCCATATAAGGATAATAACCAAAATCTGTTTTATCAGCTCTTACAATAATTCTAC
>JACCDX010547604.1_pt1 | contig 27479 bp, 27 predicted proteins | sample 7449681 | NCBI WGS metagenome assembly JACCDX01 (sample SAMN15323450, study PRJNA562643) | freshwater metagenome | isolation source: river surface water | place: USA:Blue River Watershed | collected 2017-08-18
AACCTGGTCGATCACGATTTCCTGGCCAACGTCCGCAGCAATCTGTTCTACTTTGATCTTCTCGCCAGCGGCAACGCGATACTGCTTGCCACCGGTTTTTATGACCGCGTACATAAGGACCTCTTTTGAAGAGAAATTGCGATGATTTCTGGCTGGGCGCCCGCAAGGGGCAAATCCAATCTAAAAACCATCGTCTGCGGACGGATTTCCACAGAACCATGTATTGTAGCTGGTTTGGGCAAGGCTTACAATAGCCGGTTTGTTGGACTTCACTTTGAGCCCCATCCGCACCACCGCTGACGCTTTGGCCCTGATTGCCCCCGACATGGCGGGCGTGGACGCGGTCATTGCCCAGCGCCTGCATACCCAGGTGCCCCTGGTGGGCGAAGTCTCCAGCTACATCATCTCGGCCGGTGGCAAACGTTTGCGCCCGGCCCTGCTGTTGCTCATGGCAGGGGCATTGGGCTACCGCGAACCCGCCCGGCACGTGTTGGCTGCGGTGGTCGAATTCATCCACACCGCCACTTTGTTGCACGATGATGTCGTCGATGACTCCTCGATGCGGCGCGGGCGCGCCACCGCCAATGTCTCGTTTGGTAACCCGGCCAGCGTCCTGGTCGGTGATTTTCTGTATTCGCGGGCGTTTCAAATGATGGTCGAGTGCGGCAGCATGCACATCATGGATGTGCTGGCCGAAACCACCAATGTGATCGCCGAAGGCGAAGTGCAGCAACTCATGAACACCCACGATGCCAGCCTGAGTGAAGCGGGCTATATCGAAGTCATCCGCTCAAAAACCGCCAAGCTCTTTGAAGCCAGCGCTCGCATTCCTGCGATTTTGGCCGGCTGCGACGCCTCCACCGAGCAAGCATGCGCTGCCTATGGTCAGGCGCTAGGCACCGCCTTCCAGATCATTGACGATGTGCTCGACTACGAGGGTGACACGGTCCATACCGGCAAAAATCTGGGCGACGATCTGCGCGAAGGAAAAAACACCTTGCCGCTGATCATCGCCATGCAGCGATGCCCTCCGGCAGACCAGTCCCTGATTCGCAGCGCCATCGAACAAGGCGACGCTTCGCAAATGAACCGCATCGTCGAGTTGGTCAACGGTTGTGGCGCCATGCAAGCCACACGCGAGGCCGCCGCCCGGCAAGCCGAGCTGGCTCTGGAGGCTTTGGCTGTTTTACCGCCCGGCGATCACCGCCAAGCCCTGGTGGTGCTGGCCGAGCAACTGACCCGCCGCGACCACTGAACCCATCAAAAAAAAGGGGCGGATTCAATCCGCCCCATCGTTTGGCCAGCTGCCCTGGGCAGCCAGCCGTGCCACATCATTCAGCAGCCAGGATGATCATGGCCCCCAACGCAGCGGTCCCACCGGGCAACACCCAGGAACTCGACGGCCCCGTGGGCTGGCTGGCCGTGGCCGGCTCGAGGTCCTGACCCACCTTGGGGCGCCGGGCATCGAGCACCCGAGCCAACGCAAACTCTTTTTGCAAGCCTTCGGTCATGTCAGACAACTTGCCATCGAGCAAGCGCAACTCGCAAGTGTCGCCAGAACGGGTCAACTCGGGCTGCACTTTGGCCAGCAGCTCTTGCGCCCAACGCTTGCGCCAGGCATTGCGTGAGCCCTGATTGACCCAGCGGCTGATGTGCCGGGTCAACCGGGGCGGGCAGGCCACCACAATCCAGTGCGTCGCCCCCTCCGATTTGCGCATGGGCAAGACCTGATTCAGGGCATGCGCCGCGTCATCCAAAACCACGATGATGTTTTCCATTTAGATTCTCCTTGGTTGGGTGAACGTTGAAATCAAACTGCGTTGGTGCTCTGTGCGGTTTGGCTGGAGCGGCGTGCCGCCCAGGTGCCCAAACCCAAAACGCCGACTATGGCCACGATGTAGGTCGCCATGCGGGCCACCATGTTCCAGGACGACTCGTCAAAGACCGGATCGAGCAACGGCTCGCCGACGATCATCTTGGCCGCCGTGAAAGCCAGCACCGCAGCACCCAGCTTGATGATGATGGGGAAGCGCTCGACCAGCTTCAACACCAGCGACGAGCCAAAAATCACGATCGGCACACTGATGAGCAAGCCCAACACAACCAGCACAAAGTCGCCATGGGCCGCACCCGCCACGCCCAAAACGTTGTCGACCCCCATCAGGGCATCGGCCACGATGATGGTTTTCATGGCGCCCGCAAAGGTGGTGGCGCCAGGGCCATGATCTTCTTGCTCACCCGTATCGACCAGCAGTTTGTAGGCGATCCAGAGCAGACCCAGACCACCGACCAGCATCAGTCCGGGGATCTTCAGCAACCAGACCACGCCAATGGTCATGAGGCTGCGCACCGCGATGGCACCAAAAGTGCCCCAGAGGATGGCCTTGCGTTGCAAATGGGGGGGAAGATTGCGGGCAGCCAACGCAATCACGATGGCGTTGTCCCCGGCCAACACCAGATCGATCAAAATGATGGCCAGCAAAGCCGACCACCACGCTGCAGATAAAAATTCCATGCTTGTCCTTCAGGTTGACATCGTTCAAACCTGAGAAAAGCACGCCAAAAGAAAAGCGACAGGATGAACCGGCACTCAACGCTTCGACGCACCTGTACCCAGGCACTGATCGAAGGTCTTGCTCGGCATGGAGTGAAAAATCTTTGCCAGAGGGCCCGGAAGTTTTTTGCTTCGTAATGACGGACCATCTTTGCCCAAGACAACGACGCTTTTTGCGCCTCCCTGTGTTGTCGTGAGCGGGAGCTACTCCCCTTCATGTCATGTATCTTACGCAAATCATTTTAAAAATGTCAAACGCCCGACCAAAAGCCTTCGGAGAATAGGTTTATTGTGGTTTTATGGCCTAATCATGGGGGGTTTGAGGCGGCAAGCCAAGGTTAACCATTCATCGCCGCCTGACCCGAACTGGCTCCTGGAGCGACCGAGGTAACACCCTTGAGTCAGGCCATTTCGGGTCGAATCATCTGCAAGGGGGAAACGTCCATGCTCATCCATCGCGGCATTTTGTTGTTGGGGCTCACCGGAACGGTGCCGGTCATGGCCCAACCCGTGAAAACCACACCGACCCCCGGTGTGTGTCTGCTGGCCGACTTCAGGGCCATGGCGCTGACGACACACGATCCAGCCCAGCGCCTCGAAGCCGCGACAAAGTGGCTCCAGCAGCACGCCCGCCAGTGCAGCGCCGATCAATTGAAAATCTTGGGCAACTACCGGGCCAGTTGGATGGGCTCGGCCGACCATCCCAAGCTTCAAGGCACGATTGACGGACTGATCGAGGCCAAATCCGACAACGACCCCGAAAAACTCAAAGCCTTGTTCACCCCTGAGGTCGCGGCACCCCCTGAAGAAACCACCAAAACCGTCACGGCCAGACCCAATCCCCGCCCCGTGATCGCGCCCGTCATGGCAGCGCCACCCATGCTTAACCCCGTGGTGCAAGGCTATGTTCAACCTCCTTTACCGGTAACGCCGGCTCGCCCTGCACCCGTACCGCCTGCCGAGAGCCGCCCCTGAGGACGCGCTTTCATAGTCAACTGAAATAAACATTTCAAAACGTCAAAAATAAACGACAATGTCACTCCAAGCCGCCCGCCGGGTGGCCGGACCGGAGGACAATCCATGGTTGCCGATCATCGCCCCGCCCCCAGCCCCGCCGTTCGGCGCCCGACGCTCGAAGACCGGCTGCTTAAGTTCATCGAAGGTCACAACCCCCACATTTGGTCCGCCATCGCGGTGCTGGCGGTGGTGGTGGTCCTCACGCAATGACGGGCTGATACAATACTGCGTGACATTGAGAGGCTTCGCAACGCAGAGCCTCCAGACCGAGAGGTCATCGGGGTGTAGCTTAGCCTGGTAGAGCGCTACGTTCGGGACGTAGAGGCCGGAGGTTCGAATCCTCTCACCCCGACCATGGACACACCATGGGTCACACTTTAAACCCGGCAGAACCGTTTGGTCAGCCGGGTTTTCTCATTCCAGGGGCCCCTGGGGCTGCATGCAGGGTGGTCCAGCCCTGACTCCAATCACCATCCATTTTCTTGACGCTGAAGTCGTCGATGGTCAACGGCTTTGGCCTCGACCGTTACTCAGCGACCTTCCTGAACACATACCATCGGGTAAGTGCATGATTTATTTCGACAAGCTCTTCATCCATTCAGCAATTTGGGTTGTCACTTCCCGCTCAATGCCCAAAAATTGGTGGTGTCCACGGTTACATGAGTCAGAGTGATCCTGACCACCTTCCACGGTGATGAAATCCACCTTGGGTGATTGCGGAAAGGCCTTGACGAAGCCCGGCATCGATTCGTAGGGCGTGTGTTTGCAGGTGTCGCTTTTGTGATGAACGATGAGCACCGGGACCTTGATCTTGGTCAGATCAGCGTCTGTGAATGCGTGAGCAAATCGCGCAATCAGTGACGACTGGGGTCTGGCGCTGACCGAGGATGTCAAGACGATGCAGTCTGGTCCCTGATCGCCCAGCAGTGCGGCACCCGATGTTGCGGACAATGAACCATTGCTGGTTCCGATCAAACAGACCGGCTTGCCCGGCGCTTGCTTGCGCAAGAAGGCAATGACTGCAGCCATGTCCTGAGCATGCTCAGGCGTCGACCGAAATCCACTGTTGAGATTCATCTTGTCACTTGGAGGGTCGACAGCCGCCGCAGAAACACCTGCCTCAGCAAAACGCCCTGCCCCTCCAGCAAGGAACAGTTGGTCATGCCTTACCCAGCCCTTTTCCTCAGAGCCTGCCGCACCAATGACGCCTGGCCCCCCTTGAAGCAAGACTGCGGATGCGAAAGGTTCAGGGGCCTTTTGATAAACAAAACGCTGCTTGACGCCTTCCCGGGTCGGGATTTCTCTGAACGACAGATTCTGAGCAGATGCGACTGTGGCAAAGAAGGCAAAAATCGTGGCGAATGCGAAAGATGTTTTCATGATGGGTGGCCTCAACCACAAACGTGTTGTCGGTATGCCTTGCAAGTGTTTTTCATCAAAAATTTTTGATCCTGATTTAACCAGGCATCCGAACCGGATAACGCTTGCCGGTGGCAGGATTGAAGACGGCAGCGCTGAGGACCATCAACGACGAGCCTCCCAGGGCACAGAGCAGCATGGCCCCCACATTGCTGTCATGACCCGCCAAGATCATCAGCAATGCCATCGCCGCGCCGGGTGGATGCAAGCTGCGACTGGCATACATGAGCACGATGCACATGGGCATGGCCAGCAGCAAGGCCAACTCGGGCCAAGGCACGGTGTGTGCAACCCATAAGCCCACCGCCACACTCAGGGTGTTGCCCACGACCACCGGCCAGGGCTGGGCCATGGGACTGGCTGGCAGTGCATAGACCATAAACGCCGATGCGCCCAAGGGAGCCAACAAGCCCAAGTGAAGTCCGTCGCCAAAACCCAGGTTGCCGATCAAACGCCAAAAGAGTGCGATCAGGGTCAGGGCAACGCCGATGCCCAAGGCGACCCGCCAACGCTCACGACTCGATACTTCAATGGGTGCCGGCCAAAGATCGAGCAGGATTCGTTGAAATTTTGTGTTGAACTTCATGAACAGATGGTGCCACGCGAGGGGCGACGCTGCTCAACTTTACACCATGCCTGCCCCGCGTCAAAAGCTCTAGAATCTGGCATGAGCACCGGCGAAAATTCGGGAATGAAACACAACCCTGAACCATTGATCAGCCCAGCTGAAATGCAAACCTTATGGGCTCATACATCTTTAGACCCAACGCTGTGACGAGGTGGGCCAATCCCACCGGTGGACTGGCTTGGCATGTGCGTGCTTGGCGACGCCAAGCCGCATGGCGACCCACGGTGTTGTCCCTGCAAGACGAATGGATGCGCCATGCGCCCAAGGCCGACCGCCTGGTGATCATCGGCGCCAGTGCGGGCTGGATGATGAGCCCACTTTGGTTGCGGCAATTCAAAACGATAGAGACCTGGGACATGGATCCGTGGGCGCGGTGGCTGTTTGCCCATCGGCATGGACGGGCATTGCAAGCTGCTGGCGTGGTCTGGACCCATCACCAGGCAGATGCGTGGGCCGATGATCAAGCTTGGGGGCACGACCCTTCAGACAGCCTGTACTGGTTTGACAATGTGCTGGGGCAATTGCGCTTCATGGGTCCCCATGCCGAAGCCGAAGCCAGAATCCGACAGGTGCGCCAGCGACTGCGCCAAACCCGTTGGGGCAGCGTACACGACCGCTACTCCGGCCCGATCTCCGTCGCGTCACCCCTGGCACCGGTTTGGTCATCTGCGGCGGGGATGGACTTGGAGGCTGCGCCGGCGCAGGCTTGGTTACAGGGCTGGGGCGCCCAAGGCAATTGGCTGGATCACCTCACCGGCGGCGTGTTGGCGCCTGGCACGCCAGTGCTGAATCTGGCTTGGGCCTTCAAGCCGGATTTTGGTCATTGGCTGGAGATGGGTTGGCAGTTACCATAAGCGCATGGACACCCAATATCTGCGCACTTATGCCGAATCGGCCGACGACAACACGCTGGCCCACGGGCTGCCTCTGACCGGGCAACAACGCCAACTGGTCGCCCGCATCGATGAGGTGGGACCCACTTGGGCGCAGCGGGCGTTCAAACACGATCGAGAGGCCATTTTTCCGACCGAGAACTGGAACGATCTGCGTGATTTGGGTTTTTTGGGCCTGTGCGTGCCGCAACGCTATGGCGGCATGGGCGCCGACTATCGCACTTACATGCTGGTCGCCTCGCGCATCGGTTACTACTGTGGCTCGACTGCCAACACCTTCAACATGCACAACGCCAATGCGCTGTGGACCGCCGACATGGTCGACGCCCTCGATTTGACGGCGGCGCAGCGCGAGCACCACGAGCGCAACCGCAGCCACCACCACCGCCAGATGCTGGCTGGCAAAATCTATGCACAACCGTTTTCAGAGGGCAGTTCAGCAGCGGCCGGCAAAGCGCCTTTTGGCACCCTGGCCCGCAAGGTCGATGGGGGTTGGGTGCTCAATGGACGCAAGATTTTTGCCTCGTTGTCGGGTTCAGCCGATTACTACGGTATTTTGTGCACCGAAGACTTGCCCGAAGCCAGCATGCGCCACACCTTGTTTGTGGCCGTGCCGGCTGCATCGCCGGGTCTGAGCATCGAAGGCGACTGGGATCCCTTGGGCATGCGGGCCACCGTATCGCGCACACTGATCCTGAAGGATGTGTTGGTCGATGATGTGGCCACCATGATGCCGCCTGGCATCTACGCCCAGGCCGCACGCCGTTTTCCTCACATGTTCATGACCCTGACGCCCACCTACATGGGCATTGCCCAAGCCGCCTTTGACTTTGCGGTGGCCTATTTGCGCGCCGATGTCCCTGGCGTTGGCGTCAAACGCCGCATGTACCCCACCAAGCAAATCGCCATCGCCCAGATGTATGTCAAGCTGCAACAAGCCTGGGCCCTGTTTCATCGCACCACCTCCGAGTACCGGTGCGCCCCCTCCCCTGCTGAGCGCATGCGGGCGCTGGCCTGCCAATACACCGTCATGGAAACGAGTGCAGAGATCTGCTCCGAGGCCGTGAAGGTGTGTGGCGGTCAGGCGATGTTGAAAACCTACCCGCTCGAGCGCATGTTTCGGGACAGCCGCTGTGGCGCGCTGATGCTGCCCTGGACCACCGAAATCTGTCTGGATCGCTTGGGTCAAGGCCTGCTTTACAAAACCGGCGAGACCGACTGAAACGCCCGCCGGACTGCGACCGCGTGGTGCTGGTCAAGGGTTGACCGGGCACAGCGGTCCGCCTGGCCGATGGACCATGTCACCTTGGGGTCTGGGGCTCACACCGACTTAGCGTTAACCTTGATGACAAGGCACTGCACACTGGATAACTTGGCACCTTGTCCATGGCTTACAAGGTTCCGACATGAAACGACGCACCCTCTTAACCGCCGCCGGCGCCAGCACCTTGGCCGGTTTTTCTTGGGCGCAAAACTTCCCGGCTCGACCCATCAAATACATCTGCCCCTGGCCGGCAGGCGGGTCAACCGATGTGGTCATGCGCAGCCTGGCCGAGAGCGCCGGCAAAATCCTGGGACAGCAGGTCGTGGTCGAGAACAAACCTGGGGCGGGCGGCATGTTGGGCGCCGTCGAAATGCTCAACGCCCGACCCGATGGCTACACCTTGTGCCAGATCCCGCAAGGCGCATTTCGCATCCCGCACATGCAAAAGGTGGCTTTTGACACGCTGCGAGACTTCACCTGGATCGCCTGTCTGACAGGCTATACCTTTGGCTTGGTGGTGCAGGCCGATTCACCCATTAAAAGCGTCAAAGACCTGGTCGATTACGCCAAAGCCAACCCCGGCAAATTCACTTATGGATCGACCGGCACAGGCACCAGCCCCCATTTGGCGGTCGAAGAATTTGCCCAAAAGGCAGGCATCAGCCTCAACCATGTGCCCTTCAAAGGCAACGCTGAAAACATGCAGGCCTTGCTGGGTGGTCATGTCATGGCCGCCAGCGACGCCACAGGTTGGGGTCCTCATGTCGACGCCGGCCGTTTGCGCCTGCTGGCCACCTACGGCAGCAAGCGCACCAAGCGCTGGTCCAGTGTGCCCACGCTCACCGAGTTGGGTTTCGAAACGGTCTCTGACTCGCCGTTTGGGGTGTGCGGCCCCAAGAACATGGATCCGGCGGTGGTTCGGGTCTTGCACGATGCCTTTAGGCGCACCCTGGACGACCCGGCAGTCATGGCCACATTCGACAAATACGACCAGACGATCATTTACAAAAACACCGAAGACTACACCCGCTTTGCCCGCGACAGTTTTTTTGCCGAAAAGGCACTGATCGAGCGCCTGGGCATGGCTCGCAAGGAATGAACGCATGATTCCCTCACGACACATCAGCATCGAAGACATGAACCGGCGCGTCTCGCGCTTTGAGCAACTCAAGCCGCTGCCCGTGCAGGCTTCGAATCAGGTGCCGCAAGCCGCACGCGATGTGGTCTATGCGCGTCAATTGCTGTCGGTCATTGGCCTGGAGGGCACGGGCAAAACCCCCATCAATGCAGCGGCCCCCATCATCGGCGCAGGCGGGATGACCATGACCATTGCCCGCTGCCCGGCGGGTCAGGGACCGGGCTTGCACAACCACAAGGACACCTTTGAAACCTTCACCGTGCTCGAAGGACGCTTTGAAGTGTGTTGGAACGACCAGGGTCAGGACCGTCTGGAGTTGGAGCGCTTTGACACCATCTCGATCCCGCCCGGGGTGTACCGCTCATTTCGCAACATCGGTGACACAGACGGCATGCTGCAAGTGCTGATCACCGGCGGTGTGCACGACATGAACGACATCGCTTTTTCCCACCAGGCCGCACAACAAATTGACGCCGCATCCCCGAGTGCGCGGGGGGTGTTTGAAGAACTCGGCTTTCGTTTCGCCCCAGCCACTGAACCCCGCTGATTTTTCCCAGGAGTACCCGCATGAAACTGAGTCGTCGCCATCTGGGCGGGCTGCTTGCCGCCTTGACCCTGTCTGTGTCCGCCCAAGCTCAAAGCTTTCCCAGCAAACCGGTGCGGATCGTCATCCCGTTTGCCCCCGGGGGCAGCACCGATGCCAATGCGCGCATCATCCAGGACAAACTCACCACCATCTGGGGACAACCCGTCATCATCGACGCCAAACCGGGCGCCAACACCCAAATCGGGACCGACCTGGTGGCCAAATCACCGGGCGATGGGCACACCCTGCTGCTGACCTCGACCGCCATGGTGGTCAACCCCAGCATGTACAACAAACTGCCCTACGACACCCTGAACGATCTGGTGCCCATCACCATCGTCTCGGTCTCGCCCTTCGCCCTGGTGACCCCGGTCAACTCGCCCTACCAGTCGCTCAAAGACGTGATGTCTGCGCTGCGGTCTTCCACCCCCATCAACTTCGGGGTGTCCGATTCCAGCGCCATGCTGGCGGGGCATTTGCTCAACATGTTGGCCAAAACCGACATGCAACCGGTCAGCTACAAGGGCGCTGGTCCGCTGATGATCGATTTGGCAGGGGGCCACGTGCCCTTGGGCATCGCAGCAGTCAGCTCGGTTCAAGGTCAGGTCAAGGGGGGTCGGGTGCGCATTTTGGGGGTCGGCTCGACCACGCCCTCATCGCTGTTCCCGCAGGCGCAACCGATCGCCCAGGAGTTGCCCGGTTACGAAGCCATTTCATGGTTTGGCCTGTTGGCGCCCAAAGGCACGCCCCCTGACGTGGTGCAAAAGATCCAGCGCGATGTGGCTCAAGTGCTCAAGGACCCCGATGTGCAACAAAAAATCCAGGGTTTGGGTGCCGATCCCGGTGGCATGCCTCCCGCCGAGTTCAGGGCCCGCATTCAACGCGAAATCGAACTCTGGGGTCGCGTCGCCAAAGCCGCCAAAATTCAACCGGAGTGAACTGTGAGCGAGATGCATTCTTCAGAAATCAGAGACGGCATGCGCATCGACTGGGATGTGGCCATTGCCATGGACGATGGCAATGTGTTGCGCGCCGATGTGTTCCGGCCCATCGCCGAGGGCGCCTACCCGGTGATCATGACTTATGGCCCCTATGGCAAGTGGGTCGCCTTCCAGGAGGGCTACCAGACCGCCTGGGAGATCATGTGCAAAGAAAACCCCGATGCCGTTTCGGGCACCAGCAACCGCTACGCCAACTGGGAGGTGGTCGACCCTGAAAAATGGGTCCCGCATGGCTATGTCTGCATCCGGGTCGACTCGCGTGGCGCGGGTCGTTCGCCAGGCTATTTATGCCACAACAACGACCGCGAACAAAAAGACTATCACGACTGCATCGAATGGGCCGCTCGTCAGCCCTGGAGCAACGGCAAGGTCGGCTTGAACGGCATTTCGTACTACGGGGCCAACCAGTGGCGGGCAGCGGCCACTCAGCCGCCGCATCTGGCCGCCATTTGTGTCTGGGAAGGCTGGCACGACAACTACCGCGACGGCAATCGCCATGGCGGCATTTTGTGCACATTCCGCAAAAACTGGCAGGACATGCAAGTCAAAACCGTTCAGCACGGCGTTGGTGAACGGGGCCGCAAGCACCCGATCACCGGTGAATGGGCCTGCGGTCCCGAGACCCTCACCCCTGAGCAACTGATGGCCAACCGCGAAGACATGGCGCAACAACTGCTGTCGCGCGAGATGGACAGCCCCTATTACCGCGAACGCTCGGCGGATCTCAGCCGCGTCAAGGTGCCCTTGCTCTCCACCGCGAATTGGGGGGGGCAAGGTCTGCACCTGCGCGGCAACATCGAAGGCTACATCGGTGCGGCCTCGGAGCACAAGTGGCTGGAGGCACACGGCGGCTCGCACTGGGCGCCGTTTTATACCGACTATGGTGTGAACATGCAGCGCAAGTTCTTCGACCACTTCCTCAAGGGCGAAGACAACGGCTGGGACCGCGAGCCCAAAGTGCGTTTGCAAGTGCGGCATCCGGGCGAGAAGTTTGTTGAACGCCATGAAAACGAATGGCCATTGGCGCGCACCCGCTGGACCGATTTTTATTTGCACCCCGACACCCTGTCGCTTTCCAACCAGCCGTACCAAGGTGCCGATCAGGTATTGACCTACGAAGCCATGGGTGAAGGCCTGACTTTTTTGTCAGCCCCCATGCCCGAACCCACGGAAATCACGGGTCCTTCGGCGCTGAAAATCCACCTCTCGTCCAGCACCGTCGATGCCGACGTGTTTGCGGTTTTGCAAGTCTTCGATCCCCAAGGCAACGAAGTGGTCTTTCAGGGCGCCCTGGATCCCCATAACCCCATCAGCTTGGGCTGGTTGCGGGCCTCACACCGCAAACTCGATCCGCAACGCTCACTGCCCTATCGGCCTTTTCACACCCACGACGAAAAGCAACCGCTGGTGCCCGGCCAGGTGGTCGAACTCGATGTCGAGATCTGGCCCACTTGCATCGTGTTACCTGCCGGGTATCGGGTTGGCATCGCAATTCGGGGGCGCGACTATGAGTGGGATGGTCCGGCCGCGACGCTGTCGAACATGAAAAACCCCATGAAAGGCTGTGGTCCCTTCGTTCACGATGACGAGCAAGATCGCCCGCCGAGCATCTTTGGCGGCCAGGTCAGTCTGCATTTCGGGGCTGCGCGAACCAGCCGACTGGTCTTGCCCATCATCCCCGACAAGTCTGCGGGTTGACTCGACCGCAATCGGGTCACTGACCCGGCTGCGGCGGCGGCTTTTTCTTGGTTTGGCAACGGCTGCACAAACCATAGAGCACCATGTTGTGCTCAAGCAATTCAAACCCGTGGTTTTGCGCCACGGTGCGTTGCTGCTCTTCGATGTTTGAATTGAAAAACTCGACCACCACCCCGCACTCGACGCACAACAAATGGTCATGGTGTTGCCCATCTTCGAGCTCAAACCAGGCCTTTTCGCCATCAAAATTGGACTTGCGCAACAAACCGGCGTCTGCAAACTGCATCAGAATCCGGTAAACCGTGGCAATGCCCATGTCATTGCCTTGCGCGGTCAAGCGGTTGTAGACATCTTCCGCCGAAAAATGCTCGCCGGGTGACTTCTCAAACATCTCCAACACCTTCAGGCGTGGCAGGGTGACCTTCAGGCCATTGTTTTTCAGGGTTTCAGCTTGACTGTTCATGGATGGCCCCGGAGCGGTGTTGAATCCAGGGCATGATATCCAAATCGATGACCGGCTGTGGACGATCAGTGTTGCAAGCCTTGCTCGACCCGAGTGATTTGCACCTGGTGGGCGTTTTTCATGGCTTGCAATTCGGCGCGGACCTCGACGGGAAGGTCCTGGCCCAACAATGCATCGAGTCGTCGCACCACCCAGGCCTGACCCCGATTGAGCAAGCGCATGCGCTCCGTGAAATCGTTCAAGGCCATGACTTTGCCGTGAAAGTCCCCAGTCAAAGCAGAAGGGGTGGCGCCCATCCCTTGGATCAATCCCATCAGCATGCGGCACCAGCGCAATTCGTCACGCTGGATGTCAGCGACACGAAGCAGCCAAGGGTCGGCTTGGGGCAGCGATGCAGCGGTTTCCCGTGCGATCCGTGCGCCTGCACGCTCGGCCTCGAGCAACTCATTCAAGGCTGCCAGCAACGCTGGCCGATCGGTCGGGGAAGACAGAGCGTTCATGGGCCCATCCATCAGCGAAAGGTGAGGTCGACGGCGCAATGCCAACGATCAGAGTGTCAAAGAAGGCGACATTCATTCATTTTAAATGAATATTAAAAAAACAACCCCCTGTCCGGGGTTTTACAGCGTCAGGTTGTGGGGGGCGACACGAAGCCCCAAAATGCGTGATCCATGAATTGACTTGGTTTCCCATGAATGCTCCTGAATCTTTTTCCTCTCGCGATGCCAAAGCCGTGGTGCACGGCCTGACCAACTTGTCTTTGCACGCCAAGCGGGGGGCCAGTGTGATCGAGTCCGGTCACGGGGTCTGGGTGCGCGATGTCGAAGGTCGCGAATACATCGAAGGGATGTCCGGATTGTGGTGCATCGCCTTGGGTTATGGCAATGAGCGCCTGGCCGATGTGGCACACCGGCAAATGAAGCAATTGGCCTATTACCCGTTGACCAATCACAAAAGCCATCCGCCAGTCATCGCCCTGGCCGAAAAACTGCTGTCGATCGCTCCAGCCCCTATGGCCCGGATCTGGTTCTCCAGCACAGGCTCCGAAGCCAACGACTGCGCCGCGCGCCTGAGTTGGTATTACTGGAACGCCATGGGGCAACCCCACAAAAGAAAGTTCATCGCCCACCAGTTGGCCTACCACGGCAACACCATCGCATCGGCCAGTTTGTCGGGGGTGTCTTATGCGCACGACAAATTCAACCTGCCCCTGCCCGGCTTTTTGCACGTGCAAACGCCGCATTTCAGCCGCCATGCGCATGCAGGAGAATCCGAAGAGGCCTTCAGCGACCGCTTGATCGCCCAGATCGAACAGCTGATCGAGCGCGAAGGCGCCGACACCATTGCCGCTTTCTTTGTCGAGCCGGTCATGGGTGCGGGTGGCATCGTCGTTCCACCAGCCCGCTACTGCGAGCGTTTGCAGGCCTTGCTCAAAGCGCACAACATCTTGCTGGTTTGCGATGAAGTGGTCACGGCCTTTGGCCGCACCGGAGAAATGTTTGGCTCGACCACCATGAAACTACAGCCTGACTTGCTGGTTTGCGCCAAAGCCTTGTCCAGCGCCTACATCCCGATCTCCGCCTTGATGATCAGCCCCAAAGTCTACGAAGCGATCGAACGCCAAAGTGGCGAGCTCGGTTTGTTTGGACTGACCATGACCTACTCGGGTCATCCGGTGGCCTCGGCTGTGGCCCTGGAAGCCCTGAACATCTATGAAGAACTCGATATCGTCGGTCATGTGCAACGTGTCAGCCCTGCCTTTTTAGACGGCTTGCACCAATTGGCCTCCCACCCGAAGGTCAAAGAAGTGCGAGGCATCGGATTGCTGGCCGGGGTGGAGTTGGTGGCTGGTCAAGGCAAAACCTGCGCCCAGTACGCTGAAGAGGAAGGTTTGATCGTGCGGGCGATTGGGGACACGATCGCATTTTGTCCGCCACTCATCATCAACCCCGACGAGATTGCGCAATTGCTGCAACGCTTTGAGCGCGCCCTGAATCGGCTCTGAGCCGGACTCGCCTGGATTGGATCTGATCCACTGAGTCCTTGGGGCTCAGTGTCGATGCCCGCCGCCGTGCGCAGAGGGCGACTTCACCGGCACCGTCAGATCCTGGGTCGTTTGCTGGCCACGAGCATCCTGAAAGGTCAGCTGAACCGGCACTTGCGCATGGGGGCTCAGGGTGGACTTGAGATCCATCAGCATCACATGGTAGCCACCGGGCTTGAGTTCGATCGTCTGCCCTGCAGGCAGATTGAGCCCCTGCGGCAAAGCCGACATCTTCATGACGTCGCGCTCCATTTTCATTTCATGGATTTCGACCACGCCAGCCACCGGGCTGCTGGCGGACACCAACCGGAAAGCCTGTGGGGCGGTGATCTTCATGAACACGCCGGTGGCCTTTTGTCCTGGCACCGTGGCACGGATCCAGGCATCGGTCACCGAAACACTTTGAGCCTGAACAGTCCATGCGCCTGCGACAAGCCAGCCCGTTGCGAGGGCACGCCAGATGGGTTTCATCGTCTCACTCCCTGAAAGCCAGTGATCGACACGATCACTCGCAAAACCCCCCGATTTTAGGGCAAGGGGGCACCGGATGACTGCGCCACTTGGGTGCGAGCAGTATCGGGCGCCGCCATCCGAGTCCGGCTTTGCAAGGCCTGCGCCGCCGTCAGTGCGCCAGCAGCGACTTGCGCCAGCCCTTCGCTCAGTCGGGTTTGCCAGCGTTGCGCCGATTCAATGACAGACGTCAAGCTTTGAGCGTAATGGGGCGCCGTGGCGTAGCCCGCGTGCTGCAAGGCCTGGGCAAAAGCTTGGGGATCATTCAGATGTCGCATCGCTTGGGCGTACCGGGGCGTCTGGCTGATCAGGCGGGCATAGTCCTGAAATGAGGCTTCATAACTGTCGTAGGCTCTGAACACCCCCTTGACGCGTTGCGCCTGCCCCTGGATGTATTCGGTGGTCCACACCTCGACCACCGGTCCCTTCCATTGAGGCCCTGCCTGAATGCCGAATAAATTGTGCGAAGTTTGCCCATTGGGAAACCTGATTTCGCGTTGACCCCAGGCGGTTTCCAGCGCCGCCTGCCCCATCATGAACGATGCCGGAATCCCGGTGGCGCCTTCGACCTTGCGGGCTGCATCACCATGGCGAATCAAGAAATCGCCTGGCCCTCCTCTGGGACCTGAGGCAGGCTTGGCCTCGGGGCGCCACGGCCCCGAAGCCTGGGCCCAAGACGCCCCAGGAGCACCGACTTGAGGTTGCAAAGCCTTGGTCAATAAAGCATCGCTGACTCCAGCCAGATCGATCTTTTGATCCGGATAGATGAGGTTGGGATCGGGAATGCCGTTTTTCGCGGCGACTTCCACCGACAAACGATACAACTCGCTGGCGCTGGCCTGCACCGGCGAACCCCCAGCCTGCAAATGCTTGTGAATCAAACCACTCAGGGTATCGCCAGGCTTGACCGTCACCACCGAATCCGGGCCCTGCAACTTGGACAAAGCATCGGCAAAACTCTGGCTTGAAGCGGGCACAGCGCCGCGCACCGCCAATCCGGATTTCGGATCGGTGGGTGTAGGTAAGCCGACTTTCAGCGAGGTCACGAACGTTGAACTCATCCCGGGGGGTGTGGCAGAGTATGTTGAATCCCGCCACCAAGAAAGCTTCGTGGCGGTACGGGTCTTGGTCAACATGCAAATTCAGTGCCAACACCAAACGCTCTGGAACAGAAAAATCAAACATTAAGCATTCATAAAACTGTCGGTATTCCGTGCAGGCTCAGTTGACCTGTCCCAAACCCCTGGTTGGATTCCCAAAGGCGCGATCGCCAGGCTGATCGAGTGCCCGATCAGGGTGACCGCCGTGTGCCTGCCCTTGACCTGTGACTGTAATGAGGAATATTTAAATATTGAATACAAAATAATCATTATTTTGAATTGAATGATTTATAATTAATCAGCACTCATGGCCATTGACAACATGCCCAGTCCGTTCATCACCACCCGAGGTGCAGCACCCCAAGAGGCATGAGCGCACACAGCCAGCCTGCCCTCTTGAACTTGCCCGCGCTCACAGTGGGCTCGGTGCAAGATTGCCTCGAAAAAACCCATGACCTGGTGTTTTTGATCAGTGCCGATCAGCGCATTGCGGGTGTGTTTCAAACCCGTGTTTTTCAATCGCGCGACATTCACTTCTGGATCGGTCAACCCCTGAGCGGGGTGGTCAGCACCGACACTCAGGTCAAACTGCCCGAACTGCTGGCACACGACGCATCGCAACATGACCCCAAAGCGATTTGGCGACACATCAATTTACTGGGTCTCGACGGTCATCCCATGCCCGTGCGCGCCTTGTTCATGACCCTCAGGGGTGAACACGAAACCTTGCAGTGTCTGTTTTGCCGAGATCTGCGATCGGTACAGGACACGCACGACCAATTCGTGACCCTGCATCAAGAATTGCTGCACGAAAACGCTCATTTGCGTGCCCAGTTGACACAGCTTCAAAGCGATCGATCCACTGCGGGGCTCGACATCGCCCCCATCGTCCGATCCATCAAGCGCAGTTGACCTGAGCGCTCGCATCAAAGTCTTGATCCTCGCATGGCTTTAACAGCCTTCAGTCGTTCGCCTTGAAGCCAGTGGCTTGCACCACCTGCGCCCAACGGGAAGTGTCACTGGCGATGGTGGCCGCAAATGCTGCTCCCGATTCACGGGGGACATCAAAGCCCTGAGCTTCGAGTTTGGCTCGATACTCGGGATCGTTTTGCACCTTCATCACCGCAGCAGTCATGGCATCGATGACGGTTTGGGGCGTGGCAGCGGGTGCAACCAGACCAAACCAGACCTGCAGGCTCAGATCACGGTAGCCCAACTCGGCCAGCGTCGGCACCTGCGGCAAGTGGCGTGAACGCTCCAAACTGGTTACCGCCAAGGCACGCAGTTTTCCGGCTAGAACCTGCTGTGAAGCTCCTTGCATTTGGGTGAAGCCCAACAACACTTGTCCACCCATCAGGTCGTTGAGTTGGGGCGCGGACCCTTTGTAGGGGACATGCACCATGTTGAGTTTGAGCCGCTCATTGAGTTGAAAGCCCAAGAAATGTGAGGGCGTGCCCGGACTGAACGAGGCATAAGCGGCCTTGCTGGGGTTGGCGGTCACCCAATCGGCCAATTCAGGCAATGTTCGGGCTGGTACTGTCGGGTGAATCGAGAGCAACAAAGGGCTTTCGACGCCCTTGGCGATCGGCTTGAAATCGCTTTGCTTCCAGCGCAAGGCCGGATAGACCGAGGGGTTGATGGTGAACATCGCGTGCGTGGTCACCCACAGGGTGTGACCATCGGGAGGTGCTTTGAGCACATGCTCGGCGCTGATGTTGCCTGCGGCCCCGACTCGGTTATCGATCAAAAAATTTCCGCCTGTCTGGCGTGTCAGGAACTCGGCCAAGGTCCGGGCGTAGGCGTCGATTGCGCCGCCGGCAGGGGTGCCCACCACCAAAGTCACGGGCTTGCCGGGCCAGGCTTGTGCCGTCGCGAGACCAACCCCGGTCATGGTGAGCAAGCCCAGGGAAACAGCCACGATGCGTCGCAATGGACGGATGAAACATTCGGTCATGGTGAATCTCAGACGGGAGGTTGAAAGATCGGAAGTGACTGTGACAGAGGCATCATTGAGGCTTGAAGCCGGATCCCCGGATCGGGGCAGCCCATTTGTCGAAATCGGCTTTCATGATCTGCCCCAGGCGATCAGGCCCATAGCCCGTAGGCTCAAGTTCCATCTCGATCAATTTTTTGTGAATCACCGGGTCTTGAATCGACTCGATGGCGGCTTTGGCCAATCTCTGAATCACATCGGGTGGTGTACCAGCAGGTGCAAACAAGGCGTACCAAGGCAAAGCCACCAAATCGACGCCCTGTTCCCGGAAGGTCGGCACATCCGGAAAAGTTGCGCTGCGCTTTTCACCCGCGACCGCGATCAGCCGAGCTTTTTTGGCATCGACCAAAGATTGAATGTCGGCAGCCACGGTGGACAAGGCCGGGATTTCACCCGCAGCCAGGGCTTGCATCGCTGGGGCAGTGCCCCGATATGCCACATGCTCAAGTTTGATGCCCGCGCTCTGGGCAAACAGGACCCCGAGGAAGTGGGGCAAAGATCCCGGTGCGGCGGAACCAAAAAAGGCGTTTTGCCCAGGGCTCGACTTGACCCAATCGATGTACTCTTTCAGGTTGTTGGCCGGCACCTTGGTGGCGACCCCGAAGCCGATCTGAAAATTGCTCAGGTGCGCCACAGGCGCAAAGTCCTTGAAGGGATCGTATTTGAGCTGGCCCGCATAACTGTGCGGAAAAATCGACATGGTGGCCACCGGCGTCATGAGCAAGGTCGTGCCATCGGCCGGTGCCGCCTTGACCGCCAGATTCCCCAACTGCCCGCCTGCACCCGCCCGATTCTCGACGATCACCGTTTGCCCCAAGCGCTTGGCCATGGCCTCAGCCACCAGACGGGTCAACAGGTCCGAGGTCGCTCCGGGCGGATAGCCCACGATGATTTTCACCGCTGAAGTTTGGCTCGATGCAACACCCGCAGAAAGCAGAACCATGCCACACAACCATTTTTTCAGCCCGCTGATCAAGTTCCTGCGCCCGATGGACATCTTTGTCTCCTGGTGACTTGTTTTTCATGAAGAGCCGTTGTCCCATGCCCAACGGGCTGGCGCGCAATCGACTCGATACCGCCAGAGGTTATTTTGAACTTATCTTTTTGTAAAGTGATTTTCTTGGACTGCCCGCTGCGTCATGACCCGATACAGAAAACCGCAATGCCCGGTTGAATTCAGCGGGCTTTGCGGCAGTACCGATAGACCACGGGCAGTACCAGCATCAAAGCTGCACACGCCAAGAGCGTCGCCGAAATAGGACGGGTGACGAACGTGCTCCAATGACCTTGGCTGATGGTCAGCGCCTGTCGCATGGATTGTTCAGCCATGGGTGCCAAAATCAAACCCACCAGCAAAGGTGCCGCCGGAAAGTCAAAGCGCCGCATCACATAACCGACCAAGCCAAATACAAACAGCAAGGCCACATTAAAAACAGAGTTGCCCACGCCATAGACACCGATCACCGACACCACCACGATGCCCGCGTACAGCCAGGGCGGTGGGATCTTGAGCAACTTGACCCACAGACCGACCAAAGGCAAATTGAGCAACAACAAAATCACATTACCGATGTACAAACTGGCGATCAAGGTCCACACCAGATCGGATTGACTGGAGAACAATTGCGGCCCCGTCTGAATGCCATAGCCCTGAAAAGCCGACAAGATGACCGCTGCCGTGGCCGAAGTGGGGATGCCCAGGGTCAGCAGTGGCATCAGGACACCTGCGGCCGAGGCGTTGTTGGCGGCTTCTGGGCCAGCCACCCCCTCAATGGCGCCATGACCAAATTCTTGCGGATGCTCTGAGAGTTTTTTCTCGGTGTAATAAGACAACAAGGTGGGCAACTCGGCCCCCCCTGCAGGCATGGCGCCCAGCGGAAAGCCCAGACAGGCACCCCGGATCCATGCCTTCCAGGACCTGGCCCAATCTTGTCGGTTCAACCACAACCTGCCGCTCCATGTCATGACGGCAGACCCCTGGTGGCTGCGCCCCTGCCAGGCCAAATACATCGCTTCACCCACCGCAAACAAGCCCACGGCAGCAACAGTGACTTCGATACCGTCGAGCAGCTGAGCCTGGCCAAACGCAAAGCGCATCTGACCGGTTTGTAAATCGATGCCCACCATGCCCAACAACAACCCCAAAGTCAGGGTCACCATGCCGCGCAATAACGAACGCCCCAACACCGCCGAAACCGCCACCAAAGCCAACACCATCAGGCTGAAATACTCGGCCGGCCCAAAAGCCAAGGCAGCCTCAACCACCCAGGGGGCCAAAAAGGTCAGCGCCAAAGTACCGATGGTGCCCGCCACAAAACTGCCGATGGCGGCAGTCGCCAAAGCCTGTCCGGCACGCCCGCGCCGCGCCATTTGATGCCCCTCCAGGGCGGTCACGACCGAGGCGGTTTCGCCGGGCGTGTTCAATAAAATCGAAGTGGTCGATCCGCCGTAAGCAGCCCCGTAGTAGATGCCCGCAAACATCACAAAAATGCTGGTGGCGGGCACGTGATAGGTCAGGGGCAGCAGCAAGGCAATGGTCAGGGCAGGCCCCAGGCCCGGCAGCACCCCCACCATGGTGCCCAGCAAGCATCCCACCAGCCCCCACAACAACGTTGCCGGACTGAGTGCATTGGCAAAGCCCGCCATCAGCGCATCAAAGGCTTCCATGCAGACTTCTCCAATGCTTCAAAAGCCCCATGGCGTGGCAGGCCCAAGCCCCACCCCCAACACCCTGGCAAACAAGCCCCAGAAACCGGCTGAAATCCCGCCACAAATGAGCAACGATTTGACATTCCATGGGGCGTTAAAGGCACGCGCGACACACATGCCGCAAATCGTGGCGGGGACCCAAAAACCCAATGGACCGACGCCCGCCATGAAGGCGGCCCCCCCCGCCAAAAAAAAGCCCATCCGGCGTTGATGGCCGGGCAATGGGGTTTGGCCTTCAGTCAGGCTGACGTCGACTTGCCGCCCCCTGAAAGCACTCAGGGCATAAGCCAGCGCGCACAGCGTGAGTAAGCCCACAATCACCGCCGGCATCCATCGGGGCCCCACTGCCATAGGGATGGCCGATTCAGGAATGACCATGACTTGCCAAACAGCCAACAAGCAAACACCAAGTAACAGCCCGCTGACACGGCAGGGGGTCATGCCAACCCCAAGTCTTTCATGACCCCCGTGATGCGCTCGATGTCCCAGCGCACTTCCCGGGCAAAAGGGGTATCGGTCAACAAGGCGTCGGACCATTTGCGCTGGCTGAGCTCGGCCTTCCAGGCTTCGCTGGACGCCACCTGCGTCACAAATTCCACCAGGCGATCGCGCTGACTGGTGTTGATGCCCGGTTGCGCAAAAACACCACGCCAATTGGACATGACGACATTCAGCCCCAGTTCGGTCATGGTGGGCACATTCACCCCCGGAATGCGGGTGCGCCCCGAAGTTGCCAAGGGGATCATCTTGCCGGCCTTGATGTGTTCTTCCAGTTCCGAGTAACCCGAAATACCGGCGCTCACCTGCCCACCCAAAATGGCGGCGTTGGCCGGGCCGCCGCCGGCAAAAGCGACATAGGCGGCCTCACGCGGGTTGCGGCCCAAGGCTTTGACCATCAGTCCCAAAATGAGGTGGTCGGTGCCGCCAGCACTGCCTCCTGCGACCGGCACCGCTTTGGGGTTTTCTTTCAGGGCAGCGAGCAACTCAGGCCAGGTTTTGATTTTGCCGCCCGCCGGGACAACCACCATCCCCGCCTCTTCCGTCAGTCGCGCAATGGGTGTGACATCTTTCATGGTGATCGGGCTTTTGCTGGCGATCGCCGCCCCCACCATGACCGAGCCACCCACCATCAGGCTGTTGCCCGAGCCTTTGCGATGGTTCACAAACCGGGGCAAACCTACCATGCCCCCGGCCCCGCCGACGTTTTCGATTTGCATTTGTCCCACCAGACCCGCTGCCTTGGCGGCTCGCTCGAAAGCGCGTGCGGTGCTGTCCCATCCTCCGCCGGGCGCAGCAGGCACAAAGAGATGCAACGCGTCAAACCACGGGCGTGTCTGGGCCCACGCGGGCACAGCCATGCATGCGCTCGCCAAGGCGGAATATTGAATGAAATCGCGTTTACTGATCTTCATGTGAGCCCTCTGTCAAAACCTCAATCCACTGTCCAAGATGTGGGTCTGCTTGATTCTGCACTTTCGCACAATCAAATGCCCGGTCGACTTTCAAAAAAATCCAGGCCACTCGCTGGAGTCTGCCACAGCGCTGTGCCCGTATGCTCCCATCAGCCAAATTGCTCCAACTGACCATTCAGCGACATCAGGCCCAGTTGCACACCCAAGTGAGGGTGCCGCTCTTTCAGCTGCTTGCGGAATTCCAGCAAAGCCGTCTGGTGGGTGGCGGTTTCGGCCGCAGGGGTCGCCACCATGTCTTCGCCATAGGCGATCCTGGCGGCACCACAGTCGCGATGGTTCACGACGATCACCTTCTTGATGTGGTGCAGTTGGACAGACGCCGCCAAGTTCTCCCAAAACGTTTGGTGCCATGTTTTGAAAGCCGGCGCCACGACGCCAATGGCTGCGCCTGCGATGGTGAAAGCGCTGTACCGACCGCCCAAGCCGTCGCGCGCCTGTTGCTGGCTCACGAGATCCTGAAAACGCGGATCTATGCAAGACAGCACCATGGCCTCGAAGTGGCCGGATGCGGCCCTGGTAACGCCACCGGGCAGCATGGCCATGCTGCCAAACAAGACCGAGCCGCCCAAAGCATGCAAGAAGGAACGACGACCGAGCCCGTGGCTTGTGGCGTTGCAACAGGCACTCAGGCAGCGAAGACGCGAATCGGTTGAAGCGGACATCTGGGCATGAGTCATCTCTAAAACCCCTTTTTATGCAGACAACGTGTCATGAAAACAGGGTCACACAGCAGACGCAATTTTCAAAACGAACAAAATATTGACCACAGCCACACAATGGTGCCATAAAAATGTGCATTCGCCGCAAAAAACAAACAAAATAATTAATTAATTGGCCCAAAAGAATGGCGCAAAAGTGAACTCAGAGCGAATGGGCTCCGGCGTCCTGTCGGCCATGCCCGTCCATCATCGGACAATCGGCGCAATGCTGCTGAATTGATCGGTCCACAAACGCAAGCCCGGCTGATCTTGGGGCTCAGTGCGCAGGATTCGCCCCTGCCCATCCTGAATCTCCCGATCCACGGAGGGGAGCTCATTCAAATAAGCCTGGTCATGGGTCAGAATGAAATGCAAGTTCAAACGCACATTGCGTTTCGGGTCGACCAGTTGATATTTGTGCCTGAACCCCATGCCCAGCAACTCAGCTTGCGCTTTGACGATGGGATACAGGTTCAAATACGCATTGGTGATGTTGATGGCAATGAAACCATCTGGCTTGAGGTGCGCGCGGTAAATGGCGAACGCCTCACGGGTCAGCAAATGGATCGGCACCGAACCGCCGGTGAAAGCGTCAAGCACGATCACGTCATAGAGTTTGTCGGCCGGCAATTGCTCCATGCGCAACCGTGCATCACCCAATAAGATGTTTTGCCGTTCTGCCTTGCATTTGCCCAGGTTGTCAAACCATGTCTGAGCCATGCGAACAGCCTGCGGATTGATTTCATAAAAATCATAAGCGTCTGTGGTCCGCGCATAGTTTGCCAAAGTTCCTGCGCCCAAACCAATCAAAGCCACATCGATGCGGGTTCGACGCGCCATCACCCACTGCAAAGTCTCACCAATGCCACTGTCGGTGGCGTAATAAGTGGTCGGCACATGGCGCAATTCAGGCATCAGGAATTGCTGACCGTGGGTCACGTTGCCGCTGAAGAAGACCCGATCATCCTGCTCGGGGCTGTGCGGAAAACGCCTTTCTTTGACAGCGACCGTCCCATAAAAATTGCGAGCTTGATCGAGCACCACTTCCGTGCGTCCATCCCGGGGTTGGTCGTTCCAGTGCCAATTGTTTTCCATCGCCCAAAGCAGCACCCACAGGCACAGCGCACTGGTGGCCTGGAGCCAGGGCAGTCTGCGCTGGTCTTGGCGCCGCAAGGATCGTGACAAGACCGCAATGGCCAGGCCCACTGAAATGGCAAGCGCAATCAGCCACTCGTGATAGTCGTTGAACCAAGGGGTGGCCACCAAAGTCACGAACAAACCGCCAAACGCCCCGCCCACCGACATGCACAGATAAAACTCGGTCAGCCGGGCCGGGTCGGCAGGTCGACGGCGGTACAACTCGCCATGACACAACATGCACAACACGAATATCAGGGCGTAATGCAGCCATCTGACCTCGTTCACGCCGTAGTCCCAAGAGATCCCTAACCACCTTGGGATGTCGCTGTAACCGGCCGTGGCCAGAATCAGCACCAAGGCCGCACTGGCAAACCACCGGGGGCGATACCACCTGGGGTGATCGAAGGTGAGAATGAAGGTCAATAGGTACAGGCCCAACGTCGTGATCCATAACCGGGGCTCCGGTGCGACATCGTGGCTGATCTGATCGGTGGCGGCGATGAAGACCAATGAGGCCAAGGCGGGCAAAGCCACCCAGGACAAGCGCTGCACTTCCCCAGCCGGTTGCAGCGTCGTCGCAAGGGCCGCCGGGTTGCGGGTCAACTCCGGACCATCAGGTTCTTGCCACGCCCCCCAAGCCAGGGGCGCGCAGAACAAGGCGAAAAGCACAAAGCCCCAGGTCCACAATCGCCCCATGGCTTCTTGCTCCAGCCAAGGTTCCAGCACATAAGGGAAAGTCAGCAAGGCCAAAAACGACCCCACATTGGACAGCGCATAAAGTCGATAGACCGATTTAGCGTGCGTCGTTCGCGTGAACCAATGTTGAACCAAGGGGCCGGTGGTGGCCAAACAAAAATAAGGCAGCCCGACACTGGCCCCCAAAATGATCAACACCTGAATCACCGGCGAGTCAGGGTCCGAAGGACGCCAATCGGCGTCAGGCAACACCTGGCTGGACAACAATGCGGCTGTCAACAGCAAGGTCAAATGAATGCGGGCCTGCGCACGTCGGTCAAACCAATGGGCCAGTGCATGGGAATACAAATAGCCCAGGCAGAGCAAACTTTGAAAAAACAGCATGGCGGTGGTCCACACCGCCGGGCTACCTCCAAACCAGGGCAAGATCTGTTTGCTCAGCAGGGGCTGGACCTGGAACAACAAAAAAGCACTTGTGAAAATCGTCAAAGCAAAGGGCAAAAAGCCCCATGCTGAAGCATTGGATCGGTTCATGAGGTCAAGCGAAGGTAGATTTCAAATCAAGGCGGACTTCACCGCCTGCGGGCAAGCACCGGTGTCATCGTGCCCTTCGACGATGTCACCGTCCCGGTGATTTGCGAATCCGAGACCTTGCCGTTAAAGCGCAGCGCCTCGCGCTCGGGCGTCAAGATGTGGAACGACAATTCTTCGCCCAAAAGTCGGGCCCCCAACAGCAACGTACTGGATGTCCCGCGCATGAAGGTGCCGCCGATTTTTTGCAAAGACTGCTGGAAATCAAGGCGGGCGGGACCGCCCTCCAAACCCGTCAGAATCCACTCGCCTTCGACGTTGGCAGGGACCACCCTCAAAAAGCCACGGGCACTCTCGTGCGAAATGTTTTCGTCCGGCTCCCAATCGCCCATCCTGAAGGCATGTGAAACCACCCTGGTGCCAGGCTTCATGCGCAGCAGCGTCGGTCGCAAACGCATGTTCAATTCAGGCAAGAGATATAGCGTCACGACCGTGGCGGCAGAAAAATTCTCTTTGAAGATGTCGCCCGTGATGATGCGCACCTTGTCGCCAACGCCAGCCTCCTGAGCCTTGCGGCGCGCATGCTCGGCCATGTCCGGGTTGTACTCAATGCCCACGGCTTGGGCACCAAACTCTCTGGCAGCGGTGATGGCGATGATGCCGTCGCCGGCGCCCAAGTCAAACAATCGATCGTTCGAAGTGACTTTGGCTGCCGCCAGCATCTTGTCGATCAAGCCTTTGGGCGTGGGAATCCAAACCACATCCTTGCCCATTTGGCCAGGTTCCGGAACATAGGCCGGGTCAGCCTTGGCCCATCCCAGACCAAAAGCCCAAAGTAAACCCATGCAAACAAAGACCTGGGCAAAAGGCCGCACACAGGGAAATCGCATCATTTGAAAGTTTTTTGAAAATTTTAAAAATTCTCAGAACTTGTGTAAATTTTGTAGAAATGATTTATCTGAGAAGTTGTGTTTATAACTTCTCTTAACGACTTTTTTCGACCCTCAGCAGATGAAAAACGCTCGGATAAACCCTGATGCCATGGCGTTGCTCCAATCGGTCCACCCATCCGGGCACTTGACTGTTTTGCCGCCGATCACTGTTCGGCCATGGTTCAGCCTTGGGTCGGGTTGACGGCGTGCATGTCCACCCCCACGGGCAGACCGACCCAAAGGTCAGCCCTGTGTCGCAGAACTGTCACATTTGACCTTGATAATTCGATGGATATCGAAATGGAGTGGGGAGAATTGAAATGAAAATCGGGATCAACGGCATGGGCCGAATGGGACGCCTGGCACTTCGAGCCGCCTTTGGGGCCATCGATCGCCCTGACGATGACCCTCGCTCGGACAACCGCCTGGAGGTCGTGCATCTCAATGAAATCAAAGGCGGTTCGGCCGCAACGGCCCATCTGATCACCTTCGACTCGGTGCAGGGGCGATGGAAGGCTGACATCGCAGCGGAGGGTGAGCACAACATCCGCATCGGGGACCGACGGCTGTCGTTCAGCGCTCACGGCACTTGCGCAGAAATTCCCTGGGGCGACTTGGGCGTGGATGTCGTGCTGGAATGCACGGGTAAGTTCCTCACCCCCGAGACTCTGCAAGGGCACCTGGATCGTGGAGCCAAGCGCGTCATCGTTGCGGCGCCCGTGAAGGTGGGCAACGTCCTCAACATCGTGGTCGGCGTCAACGATCATTTGTATGACCCGGCCCGTGACCGCATCGTGACAGCGGCCTCCTGCACCACCAACTGCCTGGCCCCGGTCGTGAAGGTGGTTCATGAAGCCATCCGTATCCGCCACGGCCAGATCACCACCCTGCACGACCCGACCAACACCAACCTGGTGGTCGACGCTCCCCATAAAGACCTGAGACGCGCCCGCAGCGCCATGGTCAATCTGGCGCCCACCACAACCGGCAGCG
>JACCDX010169950.1_pt1 | contig 27454 bp, 22 predicted proteins | sample 7449681 | NCBI WGS metagenome assembly JACCDX01 (sample SAMN15323450, study PRJNA562643) | freshwater metagenome | isolation source: river surface water | place: USA:Blue River Watershed | collected 2017-08-18
TGAACTGACCCCAATAAGTTGGACAGTCGAATCGGCCAGTTAGGCCACAGAGGGCTGAGTTCTGTATTGCACAGGACTCAGCCCTTTTAATTTGCTCTTGATGCGCTCGTGGTTGTAGTAGTGAATGTACTGGCGCAAGCCGGTTTCAAGCTGCTCAATGCTGTTGAATTTGTTCAGGTAGAAGAACTCCGACTTCAGCGTCCCGAAGAAGCTTTCCATGGCCGCATTGTCCAGACAGTTGCCCTTTCGGGACATGCTCTGGGTCAAGCCATGCGCCTCTAACTGGCGACGCCAGGCAGGCATCTGGTACTGCCAACCCTGATCGGAGTGCAGCAAAGGGGCCTCCTGGCCCTTGAGCCTTCTCAGCGCCTCTTTGAGCATGTTGCTCACCAACGGCATTTGTGGGCTCCTCTGCGTCTCGTAGGCCACGATTTCCCCGTTGTACAGGTCCAGCATCGGTGAGAGGTACAACTTGTCACCCCTGACGTTGAATTCCGTCACATCGGTTACCCACTTCTGATTGGGCTGGTCTGCCTGGAACTGTCGATCCAGAACATTAGACACATGGGCATTGAACTGCCCTCGGTACGAGCGGTACTTCTTGGGACGAACTAAGGACTTCAGGCCCAACAGCTGCATCAGCCGCTGCACGGTCTTGTGGTTGACCACCCAGCCAGCGTTGCGCAATTCATCTGTGATGCGCCGATAGCCATAGCGACCCTTGTGGCGCTCGTAGATGGCACCAATGCTGGCTTTGAGCTCGGCGTACCTGTCGCCAGCTTGCTGCACCTTGGCCTGGTAATAGAACGTGCTGCGCGAGAGCCTCGCGACTTTGAGCAAAGTGTTCAGAGCGTGTTGCTGCCTCAGTTCGATCACGGCTTGCGCTTTATCGGCACTGCCTGCTTCTTTGATCGAACCAAGGCATCCAACTTTTTTAGGTAGGCCACCTCCGCACGCAAGTACTCATTTTCCTTGCGCAGATCCTCTACTGTCCGCGTATCTGGTGACTGTTGCTGTGCCTCAGGAATCGGTGGCTGGGGTGTTTTCATCATTTTCGGGCGTCCTCGGGGTTTGGGCTTGAGTGCCTCCACGCCGCCTTCATCGTACAGGCGCTCCCAACTTGAGATCACACCCGTACCTCCACGTAGATCAAACAGCGCTACCACCTGAGTGTAAGAAAGCTCTTGTTCGCGCATCCGCTTCAAGACAGAGAGCTTGAATTCGACACTGTAGTGATTGAACTTCTTGCGCAACCCCGCATCACCGTACTGACGGTAGGCTCCCACCCATCGTTGAAGCATCGAATGGTTAATCCCATACTTTGCCGCCAGTGTCTTGTATCCGCCATCTCCTGACAAATACGCTTGAACTACTCTTAGCCTGAATTCCTCGTTATATCTCGCCATGAAAAACACCCCAAAGGTTGGATGGGTATCCAACTTTTGGGGTGCAGTTCACCTGGGGTGCCGTTTTTCATGGGCAGGGTCCGCAGACCCATGCCTCATGCATTGAGCATGTCGTTGTTGTCTTTCTTGCGGCGCATTTTGCCGACCAGAGGCCAGAACAGCATGATCAGCGCCAAGGCCGTGATGCCACCCGCCAGGGCCGTGTCGAAGAACACACCCAAGGATCCCTTGGAGATCAGCATCGACTGACGGAAGCTGGATTCGGCCATGTCGCCCAACACCAGCGCCAGCACCAATGGAGCCAGGGGGTAGTTGAGTTTCTTGAAGGCATAGCCCAGCACGCCAAACACCAGCATCATCACCACATCGAACATGTGGTTGTGGACGGTGTAGGCACCCACCGCACAGATCACGATGATCACAGGGGCGATGATCGAGAACGGGATGCGCAAGATGGCAGCCCACCAAGGCACTGTGGTCAGCACCACGATCAGACCGGCGATGTTACCCAGATACATCGAGGCGATCAGGCCCCAGACGAAGTCTTTTTGTTCCTGGAACAGCATCGGACCGGGTTGCAGGCCCCAGATCAGCAAGCCACCCAGCAGCACAGCGGCAGTCGGCGAGCCCGGGATGCCCAGCGTCAGCATCGGCAACAGAGCGCTGGTGCCGGCAGCGTGGGCAGCCGTTTCAGGGGCTACGATGCCTTCGACCTTGCCTTTGCCAAAATCATCCGGGGTCTTGGACATGCGCTTGGCCATGCCATAGCTCATGAACGAAGCCGGGGTGGCGCCACCGGGCGTGATGCCCATCCAGCAGCCGATCAGGCAGGCGCGGATCGAGGTGGCCCAATAGCGGGGCAACTCGGCCCAGGTTTCGAGCACATCGCGCAAGCTGATGCGACCTTTCTGACCTTTGAAGGCCAGTCCTTCTTCCATGGTCAACAAAATCTCGCCGACGCCAAACAAGCCGATCACTGCCACCAGGAAATCGAACCCTTGCAACAGGGACTCCTGACCAAAGGTCATGCGCAGCGTGCCGGTCACGCTGTCCAAACCGACAGCGGCCAGTGCAAAGCCCAGCATCATGGCCATCAGGGTTTTGGCCGGCGGTTCCTTGGACATGCCGATGAAGCTGCAGAAGGTTAGCAACTGCACCGCAAAGAATTCGGGCGGGCCGAAGTTGAGGGCAAATTTGGCCACCAAAGGCGCCAGGAAGGTCACCATGATCACAGCGAACAAGGCGCCGATGAATGACGACGTGAAGGCGGCAGTCAGGGCGGTTGCGGCTTTGCCTTTTTGGGCCAGAGGGTAACCGTCAAAGGTGGTGGCCACCGACCAGGGTTCACCCGGGATGTTGAACAGCACCGAAGTGATGGCGCCACCAAACAGCGCCCCCCAATAAATGCATGACAACATGATGATCGCTGAGGTGGGCGACATGCTGAAGGTGAGGGGCAACAAAATGGCCACACCGTTGGCTCCGCCCAAACCGGGCAACACGCCAATCAGCACGCCGAGCAAGATGCCGACAAACATCAGCACCACGTTTTGGAACGACAGGGCCACTGCAAAGCCCTGCATCAAACTGTTGAGTTCATCCATGATCAGAATCCGAACAATGCTTCAATGGGGCCTTTGGGCAGAGGCAACAAAAACCAGATTTCAAACAAGGTAAACAGCACAGCCGGGACCGCAACCCCGACCGACACCGCCTTGACCAGGCTGTATTTGCCTTGCCAGACCATGAAAAAACCGATGAAAATCGCCGAAGCGACGTACAAACCCAGCAAAAAAATCGCCGCCACATAAATGGCTGCCGGGATGAACATTTTGAGCACCAAGCCCATCTCTTCGTGGGTGGCAAATGAATCGGTCATGTTGTCCTGACTCCATTGGCGGACCACGTCAAAAATGACTTTGGCCGCACCCAAAACGAGCACCAGACCGATGTAGAAGGGGAAATACCCCGGCTCAGGGCCATCACTGCCCCACTGCATGCCGACCCGGATGCTGTCCCAGATGACGGCCCCACCGATGACGGCGAAAAACAAGGCAACAACCAGTTCTGCCCAGCGTTGCTGAACATGTTGACTGCTCATGAAGAAAACTCCCTATGTTGTGAATTCGAAGTGCCCCGGCTCTCTATGGGGCCGGGGCTGAGTGACAACTTTATTTTTTGGCCAGGAAACCAGCCTCGGTCATCAAACGGGTGTGTTCGGCCTCGGCTTTGGTCAGCCAGTCCTTGAATTCATTGCCGCTCAAAGCCATGTCTTTGAAGGCACCGGCCTCGAGGAATTCTTTCCACTCGGGCAAGGCACGTACCTTGTTGAAGATGTCCTGGAAGTAGGCCACCTGAGCCGGGGTGGATTTGGGCGGCATGAAAATGCCGCGCAGCATCAGGTACTCGACGTCCAGACCCTGAGAACGGCAGGTGGGCACGTCTTTCCAGGACTGGGTGGTGGTGATCTTGTTGGGGTAGGGCATCGGATCGTGGTCAAACACGCAAAGGGCGCGCAGGGTACCTGCTTTCCAATGCGAGGCGGCCTCGATCGGGTTGTTGACGGTGGTGTCGATGTGCTTGCCCACCAGTTGGACCGCCACGTCACCGCCCCCTTTGAAGGGGATGTAGGTCATTTTCTTGCCGATGGCCTTCTCAAGGGCCACGGTGATGATCTGGTCTTCCTGCTTGGAGCCGGTTCCACCCATCTTGAACTTGCCGTCTTCAGCAGCTTTGACGGCTTTGACGTAATCCGCGACGGTTTTGTAGGGGGACTCTGCATTGACCCACAACACAAATTCATCGAGGGCCAGCATTTGCACCGGGGTCAGGTCTTTCCAGTTGAAGGGGACGCCTGTGGCCAAGGGAGTGGTGAACACATTCGAGAGGGTGATGATGATCTTGTGGCCATCGGGACGTGCGTTTTTGGCGTCCAGGAAGCCCTCGGCACCGGCGCCACCGGATTTGTTGAGCACCACCATGGGCTGCGACATCAGCTTGTGCTTGGTGATCAAGCCCTGAACGAATCGGGCCATTTGGTCAGCGCCGCCACCAGTTCCTGCAGGCACGATGAATTCGACCGACTTGGTGGGTTGCCATCCCTGCGCCATGGCTGCGGTGGAAACCAAGCCGGCGACAGCCGCACCGCCGATCCAGCGTGCGATGCGGCTCAGACTGCCGACTGGGGTGGATGTGGTCTTGAACTTCAATTTGGACACTCCCATTTTGTTCCTCCAATGTGGGTTAAGTGCGCAAGAAACGTGTGGGTTTTCTTACATTTTTTATTAAACGATAAATTGGGCACTTAATCCCGGATAAAGCGCATGGCTAGGTGAAAGTCCTAGGCCATTTTTGGACAAAAAAATCGTAATTTTTTTTTCTTGACGTGGGTCAACCGAATCCGTCTTGCAGTCGTGTTATTGGACGCTTGGAGGCCATGTCAAACACCCCTTGTAGGCGTGCCAACTGGCGTCTCCGAGCCAGGGTCCGATGACCCATAAACCCAGGAAAAACGGCGTCATCAGGGCCAGTGCGATAGCCGCTACCCAGCAAGCTGCCCACAGCAACATGGCGGGCATTGAACACCACCTCGAACATCCCCTGCTCATGGCGGCGACTGATGTCATAAAGGCCCATGGCCAAAAAGGGGTCGACCAGCAAACAGCCAGAAAACATCGACAGGTTGTATTCGGGTTGGTGCCTGAAGACCCAGGCCAGCAGGTTGGCTATGGCGCAATAGGCGAAGCCAAAAAAAGCACCCTGCGCCGGGTAACGCATGGTCTCTTCGGCAACGCCATGATCATTGGCAGGGCTTGGTGGGGAAGGTCAGCAGCTTGCTTTGCCCAACCATGGTGCGCCATGCACCATGATGCGCCTCATGCCACAGCAATCTGGCGGGACTTGTTCGCCTGCTGCGTGGAAGCTGGACATTTGGATGTACATTTTGTCATCGATTTTTTGGGAATCTGATGATGGATTTACAACCCAAATGGGGTCGCCGTGGCATGGCTGTCGCTCCGCACTCTTTGGCCGCCGAGTCTGCCGTGTCGGTCTTGCGTGAAGGAGGCAATGCCCTCGAGGCGATGATTGCCGCTGCCGCCACCATTGCCGTGGTCTACCCCCACATGAATTCGATCGGGGGCGATTCTTTTTGGGTCATTCATCGACCTGGATATGCCATGGGCGGCATCGACGCCTGTGGCGCTTCGGCCGGTCTGGCCAGCCGGGATTGGTATGCCCACCAAGGCATGACCCAGGCCATCCCGTTTCGCGGGCCGGTGGCCGCCAACACCGTGGCCGGTACCCTCTCGGGGTGGGGCGCTGCACACGCACTTTCCAAGCGCAGCTTGGGCGGGCGAATCCCCTTGAACAGGCTACTCGACGACGCCATCACGCATGCCAAGGCTGGTGTACCGGTCACCCACAGCCAGCACCGTTTGACTGCCGCCAAGCTGCTCGAACTCAAAGACCAACCGGGGTTTGCCGAGACTTTTCTCACCTCAGGTCACTCGCCCTCCACCGGCAGCGTGTTTTTGCAACCCCGACTCGCGGCCACGCTAGAGCAAGTGGCCCGGCGAGGCACCGATGACTTTTACCGGGGCGATCTGGCGCGCAGCATGGCCCTTGAGCTTGAGGGTTTGCGCAGCCCAGTGCGTTTGGCCGATTTGCAGCGGCATCAGGCTCGCCTGATCGACCCCTTGACTTTGCAGCACAGCCTGGGTCAGGTGCACAACATGACCCCGCCGACACAGGGATTGATGTCGCTCATCATCCTGGGTTTGCTGGATCGGCTGCCTCTGGCCCAACATGCAGTGGACAGTGCGGCCCACGTTCACCTTTGCGTTGAAGCTACCAAACAGGCTTTTAAAGTGCGAGATCAGCACCTCACCGACCCCGCTTACATGAAGCGCGATCCGGCTGATTTTTTAACCGCCGACGCCCTGGACGCCATGGCCCGTCAAATCGATTTGGATCGTGCGCTCCCTTGGGGTGCAGGTCGCCCCCCCGCCGATACCATCTGGATGGGGGTCATCGATGGCAATGGATTGTGTGTGTCGTTCATCCAAAGCATCTATCACGAGTTCGGCGCGGGTGTCGTGTTGCCCTCTACCGGGGTCAACTGGCAAAACCGGGGCTGCAGTTTTTCGCTCTCGCCCGCTGCGCTCAATACCCTAGAGCCCCATCGCAAGCCTTTCCATACCCTCAACCCGGCGCTGGCGGTGTTTAACTCGGGCCGCACCATGGTCTATGGCACCATGGGCGGAGACGGTCAGCCCCAAACCCAAGCCGCCATCTTCAGTCGCGTGGCCCACTATGGATTGGATCCCCAAGATGCGATCAGCCGACCGCGCTGGTTGTTGGGGCGCACCTGGGGGCAAAGCAGCGACACACTGAAGCTGGAAAGTCGTTTTTCCTCTGAGGTCAGTGACGAGTTGCGCCAGCGTGGGCACGATGTGGAAATCATCGGCGCCCTCGATGAAACCGTGGGGCATGCCGGTTGCATCATCCGCGAGCCCAATGGCATTTTGCGCGGCGGTTGGGACCCGCGCAGCGATGGTGCTGTGGTCGCTTTCTGATCGATTCCTTCAAATAACTTTACAAAAAACAGGACTTTATTCAGGCCTTAACATGAGGTCATGAAACGATTCTTGAGTCTGCTTGCGTTGGGAGTTTTACAAGCTTACGCTCAGGCGGTGCCTGGGGTCGTTGCTTCGGACCCCACGGCCGATGTCAAAACTTTGACCGAGGTGGTGCTGCGGCACAACCCGAAGCATTTGGCGGTGTTGCAAGCCGAGCGCCAGGCTCAGGCAGGCATCGTCACGGCGGGAGCGCTGCCCAACCCCAGGCTGGAAGTCGGTCAAGGTTCAGCGCAGCCCCGTTCGTCGGGGGCGGTCCAGGGAACGGTGACCACCATGGGGTTGTCGCAGCCGATCGAAAACCCCTGGGTTCGCAGCTCTCGCGTCGGTTCGGCGGTGTCCCTGCAGAATTGGGCGCAGCAGCAAGTGCGTTTGTCACGTTTGCAATTGATTGCCGAGGTCGAGGCCCTGGCCTTCGAGTATTTCTGGCGGCGGGACACCGCCCGGGTCTATCGGGAAGACTGGCAATTGCTGGAGCAAGTCCGCGAGCGGGTTCGGGTCAAGGTCGACAGCGGCGAGGCGGCACGTTACGAATTGATCAAGGCCGATGCCGAGGTCATCAATGCCCGTCAGCGGTTTCAGAGTGCCGAAGTTCTGGCCCAACAGGTGTTGCTGAGTTTTAACCGATTGGCAGCGGGTCAATTGCCCGGTCTGAGCGACATTCAAGGGGCTCTCGACCAAGTGGTTGACATGAACTCGCTGGTCAATTTGCAGGAGCAGGCCGAGCAGCGCAACCCCGAACTGGCAGCCTTGCGGGCCCTGCTGGTTCGTGCCCGTCAACAACTCGAGTTGGCTCAAGCGCAGCGATGGCCCGGCGCCGAATTGCGGTATCAACAAACTCAGGATCCCCAAATCCGCCAGGATGTCTGGGGGGTTCAGGTTCAAATTCCTTTGCTGGATCAGCGCCGCGGGCCGGTGGCCGAAGCGCAAGCCGAGGTGGCACGTTTGCAGACCTTGGTCGATGGTCGTACGGCTGAGCTCAAACAACAGATGTTGCAGTCTTGGAAGGCGCTTGAAATTGCCCGCAACAAGGTATCAGCCCTGAGCACAGGCGCCGTGCGCGTGGCCGAGACCGCTTTGCAAGTGGCTCAATCGGCTTATCGATTTGGCGAGCGTGGCATTTTGGATGTGCTCGATGCTCAGCGGGTCTTGCAGTCGGTGCGCGTCGATTTGTTGCAAGCCCGTTTTGAATTGCAAAAAGCCCGGATCGACCTGGAATTGCTCAGTGCCCAACGGATCGAACTTTAAGTCCCATTTCTCACCCACTGAAACCTCGTCATGAAGACCATTGCCCCGACACGCCCCCGTCATGTGTGGTTCACCCTGGCTGCCCTGGGCCTGATGCTCGGTGCATGCTCGCCTTCGCCAACGGGTGACTCGTCGCAAGACAAGTCCACCCAAACAACTGATCCCTGGCTGGTGCGCCTACCCGCCGACCAGTTGGGTCGCTATCCCACCCAGGTGATCGAATTACGGCCCGTGGCTGACGAGCAGACCCACCCCGGGCGCATCGAAGCCAACGAACAGCGTGTCAGCCGGGTCGGCTCCGGGGTGGTCGGGCGGATCGCCTCGGTCAATGTGGAATTGGGGGATCAGATTCAGCCCGGCCAGGTGCTGGCTCGTTTAACCAGCCCGGAGCTGACACAAGCCCAGTTGGCCTTTTTGCGTGCCAACTCCAACCTCACACAATCCCAGCGTGCCGTTGAACGGGCGCGCCAGATGATTCAGGCCGATGTGATCAGCTCGGCCGAATTGCAAAAACGCGAATCCGATCTGGCGGTGGCCCGGGCTGAGTCCCGTGCCGCTGAAGATCAATTGGCCTTGCTGGGACTCGCTCCTGATGCCATTGAGCGCTTGCGCCAACAAGGCCGTTTGCAGCCCGAAGGTGTGGTGGTGGCCCGCCAGGCCGGTGTGGTGCTCGAGCGCAAAGTCAACGCCGGTCAGGTGGTGCAGCCCGGCGACTCGTTATTCACGTTGGCCGATTTGTCCTCGGTCTGGGCGGTGGGCTCTTTGCCCGAGCAAACCGCCAGCTTGATACGCAAAGGGCAATCGGTCGAAGTCGACATACCGGCATTGGATCGGACTCTCAAAGGCAAAGTGGTTTTTGTCGGTGACACCATCCAGCCTGAAACCCGCACCGTCGCCATCCGGACTTTGCTCGAGAACCCGACGCGCGACCTCAAGCCCCAGATGCTGGTGACGTTGCGCATCGAGTTAGGCGTGAGGCATTTGCCTGTGGTTCCCGAAGCGGCGGTGGTGCGTGACAACGACCAGGACCACGTCTTTGTTCAGGTCGAGCCAGGACTGTTTCGGCTCACCCCGGTGGAGTTGGAGCCCAATCACGGCAAATACCGTCCGGTGCGCAATGGTTTGGCGGCGGGTTCAGTCATTGTTGCCGAGGGCGCATTTCACCTGAACAACCTGCGCAACCAACAGTCGCTGACCTCGGGCTCAGGAGGACAATGATGATCGCTGCCCTGATCCGGTGGTCTTTGCAGCAAAGGGTGTTGGTCGTGGTGATCAGCCTGGCCCTGTTGGTGGCTGGCGTGATGGCCTTGCGCAAACTTTCGGTCGATGCGTTTCCCGATGTGACCAATGTGCAGGTGCAAGTCGCCACTGAAGCACCGGGACGTCCCCCTACCGAAGTAGAGCGCTTCATCACCGTGCCGATCGAAATCTCGATGACCGGCTTGCCCGGTTTGGTTGAGATGCGATCGCTCAATCGCAATGGCGTGTCCTTGGTGACCCTGGTCTTCACCGACAAGACGGATGTCTATTTCGCCCGTCAATTGGTCCTTGAGCGCCTGATCGAAGCGACCCAGCGCATGCCAGCCGGCATCACCCCGGTGTTGGGGCCCGTGTCGACCGGACTCGGTGAGGTGTATCAGTACACGCTGGAGCACCCTAAAGATCGCATGGCTGACGGCAAACTGCGGCCCCTGAGCGAAGAGGAATTGCGGTATCGCCGTGAGGTTCAGGACTGGGTGGTGCGCCCCATGTTGCGTTCCATTCCTGGTGTGGCAGAGATCAACACCCAAGGCGGTTTTGCACGCCAGTACCAGATCAAAGTCAAACCCGATCGGTTGCGCTATTACGGCCTGAGCATCAAGGAAGTTTATACCGCCGTGGCACAAAACAATGCCAACTCATCCGGGGGTGTGTTGCCTGCGTTGGCTGAAAAATACCTGATCCGTGGGGTAGGTCTGATCGGCTCTTTGCAGGATGTGGGCAACATCGCGCTCAAGGAATTTCAGGGTACGCCCGTTTTGGTCAAAGACGTGGCCGATGTCAGCATGGGATCTGAGGTGAGGCAGGGCGCCATCATCAAGGACGGGCAAACCGAAGCCGTGGCTGGTATCGTGCAAATGATCCGGGGCGGAAACGCCCGTGAAGTGGTGGGGCGGATCCAGCAACGGGTGGATGAAATCAACCAAAAACAAATGTTGCCCGATGGTTTGCAGATCGTCCCCTTTTACGATCGAAGTGAACTGGTTAACACGGCCATGGTCACGGTGGCCAAGGTGTTGGCCGAGGGCATCATTTTGGTGATTGCGATCCTGTTCATTTTCCTGGGCGATGTGCGCTCCAGCCTGATCGTGGTCGCCACCCTCATCCTGACCCCGCTGCTGACCTTTCTGGTCATGAATCGCATAGGGCTCAGTGCCAACCTCATGTCGTTGGGGGGCTTGGCCATTGCCATTGGGTTGATGGTCGACGGTGCTGTGGTGGTGGTCGAAAACGCTTTTGCGCGATTGGGCGATCCGGCCAACATGGGCAAATCGAAGTTGCGGGTGATCCTGGAGTCCACCACCGAAGTGGGCAAACCTGTTTTGTATGGTGTCGGCATCATCATTTTGGTCTTCTTGCCCTTGCTCACCTTGCAAGGCATGGAGGGCAAAATGTTTGCGCCCCTGGCCTTGACCATCGCCATCGCGCTGACCATTTCATTGGTGCTTAGCTTCACCCTGAGTCCGGTGTTGTGTGGCTATGTGCTCAAAGGAGGTGCAGAGCACGACACCTGGCTGTTGCGCAAAATCAAAGCCCCTTATTTAAAGATGCTCGCCTGGTCGCTGCAGCACCCCGTCAAAGTCTTGGGCATTGCCATGCTGGCCTTAGTGGGCAGTTTTGCCTGGGTGCCATTTTTGGGCACGTCGTTCATCCCCACCATGCAAGAAGGATCGATCACACCGGTGATCGTTCGGGTGCCGAAAATTTCAATGGAAGAGTCCGTCAAAATGGAAACTCAGGCCTTGGCCGCGATCAAAACCGTGCCCGAGGTGCAGGCGGTGGTGTCGCGACTGGGGCGTGGTGAAGCGGCTTCAGATCCTGGACAGCCCCATGAATCGGATCCGATCGTCAGCCTCAAGCCGCGCGACCAGTGGCGCAGGGGCATGACCCAAGAAGACATCGCCAACGAGATCCGCGATAAGCTCAAGTTTTTGCCGGGCGTAGAAATCGCCATCAGCCAACCCATCGCGGCGCGGGTAGACGAAATGGTATCGGGCGTGCGATCGCAGGTCGCCGTCAAAATTTTTGGCGACGACTTGATCCAGCTCAAGCGGTTAGGCGACGAGATCGCCGCTCAACTGATGGCGACACCGGGCGCCACCGATTTGCGCATCGAGCGGGTCAGTGGGCAAGATTACCTCACCGTGCAGATCGACCGGGGTGCGATCGCCCGCTATGGCCTGAATGTGCAAGAGGTCAATGACCTGATCGAGATTGCCGTTCAGGGCAAAGTAGCCACTCAGGTGTTCGAGGGAGAACGTCGGTTCGATGCCTTGGTCCGCTTGCCCAGCACCGAGCGCAACAGCATTGAAGACATTGGCAACTTGATCTTGCGCGCCCCGAGCGGTTCTATCGTGGCCTTGCGCGATATCAGTCGCATCGAGTTGGCCGATGGTCCTGCACAGATCAGCCGCGAATCCGGTCGCCGGCGTCTGGTCATCGGCGTCAACGTTCAGGGCCGTGATTTGGGCGGCTTTGTCGCCGAAGCACGCAGCCGCATCGATCGGCAGGTCAGTCTGCCCACAGGCTACAACCTGACCTGGGGCGGCCAGTTCGAGAACATGGAGCGGGCCACAGCGACCCTGGCGGTGATCATTCCGCTGACGATTGGTGCGATCTTCTTTTTGCTTTTCATGCTCTTTGGTTCTTTGCGTTATGCCACCCTGGTCATCACCGTCTTGCCTCTTGCCGCCATCGGCGGGGTGGTGGGATTGGGATTGAGCGGCGAATACCTGAGCGTGCCGGCAGCGGTGGGCTTCATTAATTTGTGGGGCATTGCCGTGCTCAATGGCGTGGTATTGGTCAGTTTCATTCGCCAGCAGCGCGAAGATGGCATGGATACCGATCAGGCCATCATCGAGGGTTGCACCCACCGTTTGCGCCCGGTCATGATGACCGCCATGGTGGCCCTGCTGGCCCTGATTCCTATGCTCTTTTCGACCGGGCCCGGGTCCGAAGTCACGCGGCCTTTGGCCATTGTGGTCATCGGCGGTTTGTTTTCTTCCACTTCATTGACCTTGTTGCTGGTGCCGGTCTTGTACCGCTGGTTCGAGGAAAAACCAATCGAGGCTTGACACATTTGGAGACCACATGAAAGAAATCCGAGCTATCGTGCGACCTCAGCGCCTGCCGCAACTGCGCGAGGCCTTGCGGCAAATCCCCAACTTCCCGGGCCTGACCTTCACCAAAGCCGAGGGGTTTACCGCACCTGCCCATGTGCAAAAGCGCACGGTCAAAGAGGAGTTGACCGACTACACCCCCAAAATCATGGTCACCGTGATCGCCGAAGACGGCATGGTGGACATCATTCGAAAGGCCATCATCGATGCCAGTTCCACCGGTCAAATCGGGGATGGCATCGTCTGGACGGTCGATCTGGGCAGCCTGCACCGGATCCGCAACGGCGAGAGCATGATCTGACCATGTATCTGGTTGCCATTGCCTGGATTTATGTCGTGCTGATGATGGCCGTGGCGGAGGCTATGCATCCAGAGGGGACTGTGCTGGGGGCCATCATCACTTTTGTGTTGTACGGCATCCTGCCCTTGGCCATCGTGCTGTACATAATGGGTGCGCGGTTGCGCAGCAAGCACAAAAGCAGCAACCACTGAGCTCTATGTGGCTGATGTCGTCCATCAGTTTTTTGCGCCCAATCTCAAAGCTGCCTCACGGCTGGCTTGCAGTGCAGCCGGATCTGGCGCTCCCCACGGCCAACCCTGCAGGTGTTGCAGGGTCAATCGGTGCAGCGCGTCCAGCCAGTCTGGGTTGGCATTGAGGCAAGGGATGTAGTGGAATTCGCGTCCACCTTCTTCCATGAAGGCGGCTTTGACCTCCATGGCGATTTCTTCCAGAGTTTCGAGGCAGTCGCTGGTAAAGCCCGGGCAGATCACATCGACCCGGCCGACCCCTGACTGTGCCAGCTCGCGAACAGTGGGTTCGGTATAGGGCTCTAGCCATTTGGCCTTGCCAAAGCGAGACTGAAACGTGACCCGGTACTGAGACTTGGTCAAGCCCAGGGCTTGACCCAGCAGACGGGCGGTTTTGTGGCATTCGCAATGGTACGGGTCACCTTGCATCAGGGTGCGCTCGGGCACCCCGTGAAAACTCATGACCAGTTGATCGGGCTGTCCGTGCCGGGCCCAATGGGCGCGCACACTTTGGGCCAGCGCTTCGATATAACCCGGGTCATCGTGATAGCGATTGACAAAACGCCACTCAGGCAGGGTGCGCGTGCGCAGAGACCATTGGTGAATGCGGTCAAACACTGCCGCTGTGGTCGTGCCTGAATACTGCGGATAGGCTGGCAACACCAAAATGCGGGTGACCCCCAGTTGGCGCATCTCATCGAGGCTGGCCATGATGGCCGGCTGTCCATAGGTCATGGCCATGCGCACCATCACCGATTGTCCGGCGGCGTCAAATCGCTGTTGGAGCCCTTGCGACTGTTGTTCGGTCCAGACCTTCAGGGGCGAGCCGGCCTCAGTCCAGATGGTGGCGTACTTGTGAGCCGATTTGGCTGGCCTGACCCGCAAGATGATGCCGTGCAAAATGATCATCCAAAGCAAGCGGGGGATTTCGACCACCCTGGGGTCGCCCAAAAATTCGGCCAGGTAGCTGCGCAATGCCGCCGCGGTGGGAGCCTCCGGGGTCCCCAGATTGCACAACAACACCCCGGTCTTGGGGGTCTGTCCGTGGCTGTAAGGGGGCTCTGGGGCGAATGGGGACTTCAACATGGTGCTATTCTCGCCCACCTATGCTTGATCTGACGCCCATCCGAGCAATATCCCTGGATCTCGACGACACCTTGTGGCCGGTTTGGCCCACGATCGAACGCGCCGAGCGGGTCTTGCACGCCTGGTTGCTGCACCATGCCCCGGCAGCTGCCGATCTCGGGCGTGATCCTGCGGTGTTGCGAGCCATTCGGGAACAGGTTCAGGCCGATTGGCCTGATCGTCGGCACGATTTGGCGGCCTTGCGCACCGAAGCCATCCGGCGTTTGTTGCGCCAGGCGGGCGAGGATCCCGCATGGGCCGAAGCCGCTTTTGAGGCTTTTCACGCCGAGCGCCAGCGGGTCGAGTTGTTTGACGATGCCATGCCTTTGCTCCAGGCGCTGCATCGTCGTTATCCCTTGCTGGCCATCACCAACGGCACCGCCCAGGTGAGCCGGGTGGGATTGGGGGAATGGTTCAGCCACGCCGTCAACGCTCCACAACTGGGAGTGGCGAAACCCGAACCCGCCATCTTTCATCATGCGGTGTCTTTGGCAGGTCTGGCACCCCAGCAGGTGCTGCACATCGGCGACGATGCCCATCTGGACGCCTGGGCTGCGCGCAATGCCGGGCTGCCCTGTATCTGGCTCAACCGGCAGGCCAAGGTCTGGGACCAGCCGGGTGCGCCGCCACCGACCGTCAGCAGCCTGGACGAAATCCGGCGCTGGATTGAAGCCTCACAGCCGACCTAGCGCTTGCACCTTCCAGGCCAGCCAGAATTTTCGCAAGGGGGTCAGCGCCACCCGTTCTTTGAGCACCGGGAAACCCGCCAAGCGGATTTCTTGCAGCAGGGTGCGGTAAATGCTGCACATCATCAAGCCCGGTTTTTGCGTCCGCCGGTCGACCGCCGGCAGCAACGCCAGGGCTTCATCGTACAGGCCCAAGGTGTAGTCGCAAAGCTCATTCATCAGAGCCTGAAAACGCGGTGAGTCCACCCGGTTGAGAATTTCGTGCGCTTTCACATCATGCCGTTGCAAATCAGAAATCGGGATATAAATTCTGCCCCGCAGCGCGTCTTCGCCCACGTCACGCAAAATGTTGGTCCACTGAAAAGCCAGGCCCAGACGCTGGGCGTAGGCCGTCGTTTGGGGGTCGGTTTGCCCAAAAATCCGCGCCGAGACTTCCCCCACCACCCCGGCGACCAGGTGGCAATAACGCTCCATGCCAGCACGGTCGATGTAGCGGGTTTGAGTCAGATCCATTTGACAGCCTTCGATCACCGCCAGCAATTGACGGGCTTCAATGCCATAGGCTTGGGCGCCCGGCATCAAGGCTTGCATGACCGGGTGCTGAGCCTGGCCGGCAAAGGCCCGCTGCACCTCTTGTTGCCACCATCCCAATTTGGCACTGGCCACATCGGGCTCATGGACTTCGTCCACCACATCGTCAACTTCACGGCAAAAAGCATAGAAAGCCGTGATGGCTAAACGCCGCGGGGGAGGCAAAAAAAGAAACGCATAATAAAAACTGCTGCCTGAACCGGCGGCCTTTTGTTGAACATACTCTTGGGGGCTCATGATCGAATTGTCACATCGTGTGCGGACAGGGCGCAGGCATCGGGCTCAAGCCCCAGTTCACACCCCAGTTTTTGCAAGCCTGCTGGGGTACCGCCACCCAGCACCAGGCGAAGCAACAGCCGCCTGACCCACCTTCGTTCAACCTTGACAGACCGGGTCAAGGCCACAGGCCCCTGAGCCTCGATGACTTGCAAGGTGCGCAAGCCGATCAGGGCGGGCAGTGCGCTGGCCCAGCGCAGGCGCCAGGGCCGGATGGCTTGGCAATAAGCCAATCCAAGCCCCAACCCGGCACGGATCTGATCCACCGACCTTTTTTGCAGGATTTGAGTTCGAGCCAGCTCTGACGCGATGCCTTGTGTGACCATCAACGCCCATTGTTCGGGGGTCACGCCCACAGATTGCAGTTCGCTTTCGGGCCAGTAACACCGTCCCATGCGCAGATCGGCGGCGCTGTCGCGCAAGATGTTGAGTCTTTGCAAAGCCATCCCGTACTCTCCCGCGGCATGCAACATCGGCCCCGGTTCAGCCTTTCTCCAGTCTGTCAGATGGGCTTCACACATGCGGGTCCAAAACACCCCGACACAGCCGGCAACGCGCCAGGTGTAATCTTGTAAATCTCCGGCGTGGGCCAATGCACTGAGGGTGGATCCAGCCCTGCCAAAACGGGTCAGGTCCAGCCGCTGACCTGACACAATTTCTTGGCACACTTCTGCGATCAGGGTTCGATCGGCGGCGATTTGTCCGGACAGGGCGCTGAGCAAGTCGGGCAAGGCTCGCAGCAATTGTTGTTCGCGTGGATCGGGGAGTTCCGCAATCAGCGCCATCACGGCGGACAACTCCAGTCCGTCATGACCCTCAGGGCTGGCGCATTGCACGATGGCTTGTCCCAAATCGTCGAGCGCCTGCAAGCGGTGCGCCCATCCCGTGTCAGTCTGCACCGGGTCTGTCGCTGAATCGGCGATGGCATCGCTGGCACGGGCCAGCAAGTACGCCAAAGTCACTGGCGCGCGCAAAGATGCTGGTAACACCTTTAGGCTCAGGGCAAAAGACCGTGCCACACCTTGGGCCAAATGCAACAACGATGGGGCGCCTTGGGGTGAGGGCTGGCTGAAAGACATGCCCCTGATTGTCGGACAACTATCGATTCGTGGTAAATTAATGACCAATTGGTTATTAAATGGATTCCGCATGAACATACAAATCGGGATGGGCATCTTGGGTTTGCTGTTGTTGCAAGGCTGTGGCCCCACGGCAGCTCCGCCGGAGCCTGTGCGATCGGTCAAACTCATCACGGTTCACCCCCAAGATGTTCCTCAGACCACCGTGTGGGCTGCTGAAGTCAGGGCTCGCCAGGAAGCCCGTTTGTCGTTTCGGGTGTCCGGTCAGCTGACTCAACGGCATGTGGGTTTGGGTCAGCGCTTCAAAGCGGGTCAGGTGCTGGCCGAATTGGATCCTCAGGACCAAGGCTTGGCCGCTCAGGCGGCTCAAGCCCAAAGCGCCGCAGCGCAGGCGCAGTGGGATTTGGCTCGCAGCGATTTCCAACGCCATGAGGCTCTGTTTGCGCAAGGGTTCATCGGACCCGCCGAAATGGATCGACGACGCACCGCATTGCAAGCCGCTCAGGCGCAACTGGAGCAAGCCAAAGCGCAGACTCAATTGCAACTCAATCAACAGCGTTACACCCGTCTGAGCGCCGATCTGCCAGGGGTGGTCACTGGACTTGAGGCCGAGACGGGTCAGGTGTTGGCGGCTGGGACACCCGTGTTGCGCGTGGCTTTCGATGGACCTTTGGAAGTGCAGGTCTGGGTCTCTGAGGATCAGGTCCAGGCTTGGTCCAAGGGGCAGGCGGTGTGGGTCGCCAGGTGGAACTCATCCGAACGTCTGACTGCCCGGGTGCGCGAGGTTGCGGCCAGCGCCGACCCTCAGACCCGCAGCTACCTGGTTCGCATCGATTTACCGGCCCAAGCCCGTTGGGCGTTGGGACAGACCGCCCGCGTGGGGTGGACCGAGCCGGCGCGATCCAATCCGGGCATTGTGTTGCCCACTTCAGCGGTGGTGCAGGTAGAGGGGCAGCCACAGGTCTGGGTGTTTGAGCCGGAGCAGCGCCAAGTTCAGCGGGTTCCGGTGCAGGTGTTGGGTTACCGGGGCGATCAGGTCTTGGTGGGGGGTGGTCTGCGGGTGGGGCAGCAGGTGGTCGCGATGGGAGGTCACACCCTGTCCCCTGGGCAGGTGGTCACGCCGTATGTTGGCAAAAACCCAAGCCCGCAACCTTCAGACTTGCACCCCGGAGGCCGACCATGACGTCAGGACAGGGGCGGGGCAGCCGGTTCAACCTGTCTGAATGGGCTTTGCAGCATCCGGCACTCACCCGTTACCTGATGGTGGTGCTGCTGGTGTTTGGGGTGTCGGCTTACTTTCAGTTGGGTCAGGACGAAGACCCCCCCTTCACCTTCCGGGCGATGGTGATTCGGGCCTATTGGCCAGGAGCCACTGCCCAGCAGATGGCCGATCAGGTCACCGACAAGATCGAGCGCACTTTGCAAGAGGTGCCCTACGCTGACAAGATCCGCAGTTATTCCAAGCCCGGTGAAACGCTGATCTTGTTTCAGCTCAAAGACTCGTCTCCTCCGAAGGAAGTCAGCGATGTCTGGTACTCGGTGCGCAAAAAGGTCGGTGACATGCGAGCCAGCCTCCCAATGGGAGTGCAGGGGCCTTTTTTCAACGATGAATTTGGCGATGTGTTTGGCGTCATTTTTGCCTTGCAAGCCACTGGCTTGAGCGGGCCGGAGCAGAAGGACCTGGCCGATGCGGTGCGTCAGCGATTGCTCAAAGTGCCCGATGTCGCCAAGGTTGAAATTTATGGCGATCAGTCCGAAAAAATCTACCTCGATCTCATCCCCGCCCGCCTGGCACAGTATGGACTCAGCCTGCAGGCTGTCCTGGCCCAATTAGGGCAACAAAATGCGGTCGAGGGCGCCGGAGTGATTCAGAGTACCCACGACCAGATCACGCTGCGAGTCGATGGTGCCTTTCAGACACCAGCCGATCTTCGGGCCATGCCGATCCGTGCGGCCAGTGGTGCCAGCCTGCGTCTGAGCGATGTGGCGCAGGTCTGGCGAGGACCGGTGGATCCGCCACAGCCACGGGTATCGCACCAAGGAGTCGATGTTTTGGCTTTAGGCGTCTCGATGGCCAAGGGCGGCGACATCATTGCACTGGGCCAGGCCCTGGCCAAGGCCAGCCTGGAGATTCAGGCGGACTTGCCCGCTGGCGTGCGTTGGATCCAGATCCAGGACCAGCCCAAAGCGGTGGCGACTTCTGTCAACGAGTTTGTGGGGGTGTTGATTGAAGCCGTGGTGATTGTTCTGCTTGTCAGCATCTTGTCTCTGGGCTTGCAACGCGGGGGGCGTTGGGGTTGGCGGGTCGATGTGCGACCTGGACTGGTGGTCGGCATGACCATCCCTCTGGTCCTGGCCGTGACCTTCATGGCCATGAAGGTGTGGGGCATTGGTCTGCACAAAATTTCCTTGGGATCGCTCATCATCGCTTTGGGGCTGCTGGTCGACGACGCCATCATTGCGGTCGAGATGATGGTGCGCAAAATGGAAGAGGGTTACGACCGTTTTCGTGCCGCTACTTTTGCTTATGAGGTCACGGCCATGCCCATGTTGACCGGCACTTTGATCACGGCGGCCGGGTTTGTACCCATCGGATTGGCCCAGTCGGTGACCGGCGAGTACACCTTTGCGATTTTCGCTGTCACCGTGTTGGCCCTGGTGATCAGTTGGTGGGTGTCGGTGTTCTTTGTGCCCTTGCTCGGTCATTGGCTGTTGCGTTCGCCGAATCATCGGTCCCCTCCAACCCCGCATGAGTTATTCAATGCGCCTTTTTATCAACGCTTTCGGGGTTGGGTGACTTGGTGCATCGACCACCAATGGATCACCATCAGCGCCACGGTGCTGACCCTGGTCTTGGGGATTTGGGGCATGGGCAAAGTTCAACAGCAGTTTTTCCCGGACTCCAGTCGACCCGAAATTCTGGTGGACATCTGGCTGCCCGAAGGAGCCACCCTGTCGAGCAATGCCGAGGTCAGTCGACGGCTTGAACTCGCCCTCATGGCGCAGCCCGGTGTGGAAAGCGTCACTGTATGGGTGGGCTCAGGGGTACCGCGCTTTTATTTGCCGCTCGATCAGATTTTTCCGCAAAGCAACGTCAGTCAGTTCATCGTCCAGCCCAAAGGGTTGACCGAACGTGAAGCTCTGCGAAAGCGCCTGCCCGAGTGGCTGGTCACCGAGTTTCCCGAGGTGCGTGCCCGTGTGAAATTGTTACCCAACGGCCCTCCGGTGCCTTACCCCGTGCAGTTTCGGGTGTTGGGAAACGATCCCCAGACCTTGCGCAACAGGGCTGAGGAAGTCAAACAACTCATGCGTCTGAACCCCGGCACTCGCGGCGTCAACGACAATTGGAACGAGTCGGTCAAAACCCTGCGGTTGGTGATTGATCAAGACAAAGCCCGTGCTTTGGGTGTTTCCAGCCAGTCGCTGGCTCAAACACTCAAAATCTGGGCCAATGGCAGTACCGTGGGTCAATATCGCGAAGGAGATCGCCTGATCGATGTGGTGTTGCGCGCCCAAGCCCAGGAACGCGCAAGCATCGACGACCTCAACCAAACCTACATCGCGACGGCCCAGGGTACCTCTATTGCCTTGAGTCAGATCGCCCGGCTGCAGCCTGACTTCGAGCCCGGGGTGATGTGGCGAGAGGGGCGCCAATATGCCATCACCGTGCAAAGTGACATTGTCGAAGGGCTGCAAGGAGCCACCGTCACAGCACAATTGTTGCCAGCCCTGCGTGAACTCGAGGCTGCCTGGGCCCGTCAGGGGTCGCAGGGTTATCACATCGAAGTGGCAGGAGCCGTCGAGGAAAGCGCCAAAGGATCGAGCTCCATAGCCGCTGGCGTGCCCTTCATGTTGTTTTTGGTGTTCACATTGCTGATGGTCCAGTTGCAAAGTTTCTCCCGTGCCATGCTGGTCTTTCTGACCGGTCCCATGGGCATTGCCGGCGTGGCGGCCGCATTGCTGGTCCTGAACCGACCATTTGGATTTGTGGCCCTGTTGGGGGTGATTGCTTTGATGGGCATGATTCAACGCAACTCGGTCATTCTGATTGACCAGATCGAACAGGATCGATCGCGCGGCGTCCCCCCCAGGCAGGCCATCATCGAAGCCACGGTGCGCCGCCTGCGCCCCATCGTCCTCACGGCTGCGGCGGCAGTGCTGGCCATGATTCCGCTGACCCGCAGCGTCTTTTGGGGACCGATGGCTGTGGCCATCATGGGCGGGTTGCTGGTGGCCACTGTCCTGACCCTGCTGGCCTTGCCGGCCATGTACGCCGCATGGTTTCGGGTCCCGAAGCAGGACATTTAGGGGTAAAATGACAAGTTGACCAAAATGGCCTCGGGGGGTCTGTCTTCACGCCACCCGGGGCTCTTTTGTTTGCGCGGGTGGCGAAATTGGTAGACGCACCAGGTTTAGGTCCTGACGCCAGCAATGGTGTGGGGGTTCGAGTCCCCCCCCGCGCACCAACTCGAATCTTGTGGCTCTGCTTTGGCGGAGCCCTTATTACCGGAGAAACCAAATGACCGTGACCGTTGAAACCCTCGAAAAGCTCGAGCGAAGAATGACCTTGACGCTGGCCGCTGACACCATCCAGAACGAAGTCAATGAGCGCCTGAAACGATTGGCCCGTCAGGTCAAAATCGACGGCTTTCGCCCGGGCAAAGTGCCCATGAACATCGTGGCCCAGCGCTACGGCTACTCGGTCCACTACGAGGTCATGAACGACAAGGTGGGCGAGGCTTTCGCCCAAGCGGCCAACGAAGCCAATTTGCGTGTGGCGGGCCAACCGCGCATCAGCGAAAAAGACGGTGCTCCCGAAGGCCAGATGGCTTTTGATGCCGTTTTCGAGGTCTACCCGGAAATCAAATTGCCCGATCTGTCCAGCCTGGAAATCGAGCGTGCCAACGCCCAGGTCAACCCCGAGGCCATCGAAAAGACCATCGACATCCTGCGCAAACAGCGCCGCACCTTTGGCCAACGCGCCCTCGACGCAACGGCCACCGATGGTGACCGCGTTCAGATCGACTTTGAAGGCAAGATCGATGGCGAGTTGTTCCAGGGCGGACAGGCCAGCGATTTCAGTTTCATCATCGGCGAAGGTCAGATGTTGCCCGAGTTCGAAAATGCCGTTCGTGGCCTCAAAGTCGGCGAGAGCAAAACCTTCCCGCTGGCTTTCCCGGCCGACTACCATGGTCGTGAAGTGGCCGGTAAAACCGCCGACTTCCTGGTCACTGTCAAAAAGATCGAAGCCAGCCACTTGCCCGAAGTCAACGATGATTTGGCGAAATCCCTTGGCGTCAAGGGTGCCACGGTCCAAGCCTTGCGCGAAGACATCGAAAAAAACCTCAGCCGTGAAGTCAAGTCCCGCCTGATGGCGCGCAACAAACAAGCCGCGCTCGATGCGTTGGTGGCCAAGGCCGAATTGGACCTGCCCAAGTCCATCGTGCAGGCTGAAGTGGATCGGCTGGTTCAAGGTGCCCGCGAAGACCTGAAACAGCGTGGCATCAAAGATGCCGACAAAGCCCCCATCCCCGATGACCTGTTCCGCCCCCAGGCCGAGCAGCGCGTGCGCATGGGACTGGTGGTGGCCGAACTGGTGCGTGCCAACAACCTGTCGGCCACCATGGAGCAAATCAAGGCGCACGTCGATGAACTGGCCGCCAGCTACGAAAAGCCTGAAGAAGTGGTGCGCTGGTACTTCGGCGACAACCGCCGTCTGTCCGAGGTTGAGGCCGTGGTCATTGAAAACAACGTCACTGACCACATCTTGAATCAGGCCAAGGTCATCGACAAAGAGTTGGCCTTCGACGAACTCATGGGCCAATGAGCCCCACACAGGAGTCATACATGAGCGCACTTGACACCCAGGCCCTGGGCTTGATCCCCATGGTCATCGAGCAGTCGGGCCGTGGCGAACGGTCGTACGACATTTACTCGCGCTTGCTCAAAGAGCGCGTCATTTTCATGGTCGGGCCGGTCAATGACCAGACTGCCAACTTGGTGGTGGCGCAGTTGTTGTTCCTGGAGAGCGAAAACCCTGACAAAGATATTTCGCTCTACATCAATTCACCGGGCGGTTCGGTCAGCGCCGGCATGTCGATCTTCGATACCATGAACTTCATCAAACCCGATGTTTCGACCCTGTGCATCGGGATGGCCGCCAGCATGGGCGCTTTTTTGTTGTCTGCCGGCGCCAAAGGCAAGCGTTATTCGTTGCCCAACTCGAAGATCATGATTCACCAGCCCTTGGGCGGCACTCAGGGGCAGGCGACCGAAATCGAGATCCATGCCCGAGAGATCCTGAAAACCCGCGAACAACTCAACAAAATTCTGGCGGCCCAAACCGGCCAGCCGCTGGAAAAAATTCAGCGCGACACCGAGCGAGACTACTACCTCTCGGCCGATGAATCCAAGGAATATGGCTTGGTCGATCAGGTGATCGCCAAACGCCCCTGATTGAGCCTTTTCCCGTCTTGCCGCAGGATCCAGGGTGGGCTCAACCCTGGATCTTTCATGTCGATACTGTCTTGGGCAGGGCTGAATTCTTGTCGGGAGGAGTCACTGTTGCGCGGACGCCACTTTTGGGGTGGGTGTGTGGTTATCATTAACATTCAAAACCGGATTTCCTGAAATGGCTGAGAACCCAGGTACTCAAGGCGAAAAAACCCTCTTTTGCTCGTTTTGCAGCAAAAGCCAGCATGAGGTCAAAAAATTGATCGCTGGTCCGTCCGTCTTCATTTGCGACGAATGCATCGATTTGTGCAATGAAATCATTCGGGATGAATTGCCCGAAAATGAGGTTGCCCGCCAGGCTCGAGGCGATTTGCCCACCCCGGCCGAAATCAAGGGCAACCTCGACAACTACATCATTGGTCAGGAAGTCGCCAAGCGCACTTTGTCGGTGGCTGTTTACAACCACTACAAACGACTCCGCCACAAGGAAAAATCCAAAAAAGACGATGTGGAGTTGTCCAAAAGCAATATTTTGCTCATCGGCCCTACCGGCTCCGGTAAAACCTTGCTGGCCCAGACTCTGGCTCGGATGCTTGATGTGCCGTTTGTCATGGCCGATGCCACCACGCTGACCGAAGCGGGCTATGTGGGTGAAGATGTCGAAAACATCATCCAGAAATTGCTCCAAAACTGCAATTATGAAGTCGACAAGGCTCAACGCGGCATCGTGTACATCGATGAAATCGACAAGATTTCGCGCAAATCCGATAACCCCTCTATCACCCGCGATGTCTCCGGCGAGGGCGTTCAGCAAGCCTTGCTCAAGCTGATCGAAGGCACCATGGCCAGCGTGCCCCCGCAGGGTGGGCGCAAGCACCCCAATCAGGACTTCTTGCAAGTTGACACCACCAACATCTTGTTCATTTGTGGTGGTGCTTTTGCCGGATTGGAAAAAGTCATTGAAAACCGGACCGAGGCGTCTGGCATTGGCTTTGGTGCCACCGTCAAGAGCAAGAAACAGCGCAGCATCACCGAGGTCTTTGCCGAGGTCGAACCCGAAGACCTGATCAAATTCGGCCTGATTCCCGAGTTGGTGGGGCGCATGCCGGTGGTGGCTACGCTGGCAGAACTCTCGGAGGATGCCCTGGTGCAAATCCTGACCGAGCCTAAAAACGCATTGGTCAAGCAATACGCGCGTTTGCTCGCCATGGAGGGGGTCGATCTCGAAATCCGCCCCGCCGCCCTGCACGCCATCGCCAAAAAGGCGTTGGCTCGCAAAACAGGAGCCCGCGGTTTGCGTTCGATCCTTGAACATTCGTTGATCGACACCATGTTCGATTTACCCAATGTGACCAACGTCGAAAAAGTGGTGGTGGACGAATCCACCATCGAGGAACAGCAACCCCCACTCCTGGTTTACCGGGAGGCCGCTAAAAAGGCCTGAATATGTCTGCTCAAAATCTCTTGCCGGCCACGCCTCTCGATTTGCCCTTGTTGCCTTTGCGCGACGTGGTCGTGTTTCCACACATGGTCATCCCCTTGTTTGTGGGGCGCCCCAAGAGCATCAAAGCTCTGGAAACCGCCATGGCCACCGAGCGTCGCATCATGCTGGTTGCCCAAAAAGCGGCCGCCAAAGACGAGCCGACCGTGTCCGACATGTTTGACGTCGGCACCATCGCCACCATTTTGCAGTTGCTCAAATTGCCCGACGGCACCGTGAAGGTGCTGGTCGAAGGCCAGCAGCGCGCCAGGGTCTTGCACATCGAAGACGGCCCAGAACATTTCGTCTCCAAGTTGTCCCCGATCACGCTAGATGATGCAGGGGTTGAAACCGAAGCCGAGGCCTTGCGTCGTGCGGTACTTCAGCAATTTGACCAATACGTCAAGCTGAACAAAAAAATCCCCCCTGAAATTCTGACCTCGATTTCAAGCATCGATGATGCGGGTCGCCTGGCCGACACCATCGCGGCACACTTGCCCTTAAAGCTTGAAAACAAGCAAGTCATCCTGGATCTGGCTGAAGTCAAACCCCGCCTGGAAAGTCTGTTTGAGCAGCTCGAACGGGAAGTGGACATTTTGAATGTCGACAAGCGCATCCGCAGCCGAGTCAAGCGGCAAATGGAAAAGAACCAGCGCGACTTCTACCTGAACGAGCAGGTCAAGGCGATCCAAAAAGAGCTGGGAGAAGGCGAAGAGGGCGCCGACATCGAAGAGATCGAGAAAAAGATCAAGGCCGCACGCATGCCGCAAGAAGCGCGTAAGAAGGCCGAAGCCGAGCTCAAAAAGCTCAAACTGATGTCCCCCATGTCAGCTGAGGCCACTGTGGTGCGCAACTACATTGACGTGCTGGTTGGTTTGCCCTGGAGCAAAAAAACCAAAATCAAGCATGATCTGGCGCTGGCCGAAGAGGTTCTCAACCAAGACCACTATGGTTTGGAGAAGGTCAAGGATCGCATCCTGGAATATTTGGCGGTGCAGCGTCGCGTCGACAAGGTCAAAGCCCCGATCTTGTGCCTGGTCGGTCCGCCCGGTGTAGGAAAAACCTCATTGGGGCAATCGATTGCCAAGGCGACCGGTCGCAAGTATGTGCGCATGGCGTTGGGTGGCATGCGCGATGAGGCCGAAATTCGGGGTCACCGTCGCACCTACATTGGTGCTTTGCCCGGCAAGGTCCTTCAAAGCCTGTCCAAGGCCAGCACCCGCAACCCGCTGTTTTTGCTCGATGAAATCGACAAACTCGGCAGTGACTTCCGTGGCGATCCATCCAGTGCCTTGCTTGAGGTGTTGGATCCCGAGCAAAACCACACCTTTTCTGACCATTACGTCGAGCTCGATTTTGACCTCTCCGATGTGATGTTCGTGGCCACTTCTAACTCCATGAATATCCCGCCGGCGCTGCTCGACCGGATGGAAGTGATTCGCCTCTCGGGGTACACCGAGGATGAGAAAACCCACATCGCCACCAGCTATTTGTTGCCCAAGCAGTTGCAAAACAATGGCGTCAAGCCTGAAGAACTCAGGGTGGAAGAAAGCGCCATCCGCGACGTCGTGCGTTATTACACCCGTGAGGCAGGGGTGCGCTCGCTCGAGCGCGAACTCTCCAAAATCTGCCGCAAGGTCGTCAAAGGTTTGCAATTGGGTCAAATGACAGCCCAGGTGGTGGTGACCGCCGATAACCTGAATGACTTCCTGGGGGTGCGTAAGTTCACCTATGGTCGTGCTGATCAGCAAAATCAGGTGGGGCAAGTGGTGGGGCTGGCTTGGACCGAAGTCGGGGGCGACCTGCTCACCATCGAGTCGGCTGTCATGCCCGGTAAAGGCAACATCACCCGCACTGGATCCTTGGGCGATGTCATGAAGGAATCGGTCGAAGCGGCCCGCACTGTGGTGCGCAGTCGCGCCCGTGTGTTGGGCATCAAGGACGAGATGTTCGAGAAAAAAGACATTCACGTTCACGTGCCCGACGGCGCCACCCCCAAAGACGGTCCCAGCGCCGGAGCCGCCATGACCACGGCCATCGTCTCAACCCTCACGGGCATTCCTGTGCGTTGCGATGTGGCCATGACGGGCGAGATCACCTTGCGTGGCGAAGTCACAGCCATCGGCGGTCTGAAAGAGAAATTGCTGGCCGCACTTCGTGGGGGCATCAAAACGGTGCTGATCCCAGAAGAAAACGTGAAGGATTTGCAGGACATCCCCGATAACGTCAAAGCTGGGCTCGAGATCGTTCCTGTCAAATGGATTGATCAGGTCTTGCAAGTGGCACTCGAGCGCCAGCCCGAAGCCCTCAAAGACGACGAACCGGTCGTGGCCCCTGTGGTAGCCGCCGGTGAGACCGAAGGGGCTGCCGTCAAACACTGATCTGGCGAGAGAATAATGCGAGGCGCTTGCGAAGCGCACCGAAAATGCGTTATACTCTCACTCCTACGCGGGAATAGCTCAGTTGGTAGAGCGCAACCTTGCCAAGGTTGAGGTCGCGAGTTCGAGACTCGTTTCCCGCTCCAACATTCCAAAAAGGGAAGCCCAGGCTTCCCTTTTTTATCGGAA
>JACCDX010171701.1_pt1 | contig 27453 bp, 24 predicted proteins | sample 7449681 | NCBI WGS metagenome assembly JACCDX01 (sample SAMN15323450, study PRJNA562643) | freshwater metagenome | isolation source: river surface water | place: USA:Blue River Watershed | collected 2017-08-18
ATGCTGATTTTTCTGGAGGAGCCAATTATATACTGCTAGGTTCGGGGAATGATGCAACTAATCTTATTGGAGTCACTTTTGGAATAAACTGTGTTTACACCTCAAGCAACGCCAACAAATTCTTTTACGACGACATTTACATTGGAAATGAAATTATTGATAACCAACCGCCCGTATTAACTTCGGCAACTGCAGTTTCTTCTACTCAAGTGGATGTCTTATTTAACGAATCGCTTGACCCAACGAGTGCCCAAAATGTGTTGAATTATTCGTTAAATCCACCTGTTTCTATTGCATCGGCTGTGATTGATCCATTGAATACAGCTTTGGTGCATGTATCTACTTCAACTGCATTCACAAACGGGACAACATACACATTAACTACAACTAACATTTCAGACATCTCATCAAATGTTACCGGAAATCAATCGACTACTTTTCAATACCTAGTGGCTGATTCTGTTGTTGATGGTGACGTAATTATCAACGAGTTTTTTCCTGACCCAACGCCTGTAATTGGTCTTCCTGAAGTTGAGTTCGTTGAAATTTACAATAAGAGCAACAAGATTTTTAATTTGACCGGTTGGAAAATTGGGGATGCATCTTCAGATGGAACGATTGCAAATGCATGGTTATTTCCCGGAGAGTACAAAGTTTTGACGGCAACTGCGAATATTCCTTTATTTACATCAACTTCCGCGGTTGGGGTAACGAGTTTTCCAAGCTTAAATAACGCGGGTGACGATGTGGTATTGAAGGATAATTACGGTCAAATCATTGATAAATTGTCCTATACTGATACTTGGTACAAAGATGAAATCAAGAAAAGTGGAGGATACTCCCTTGAGCTAATAAACCCAAACGATCCTTGTTCAGACGATGACAATTGGATTGCTTCAACTTGGATTTTAGGTGGAACACCGGGAAGTGTGAATTCTGTTTACAGCGTTATTCCTGATACAATCGCACCGTCGATTTCCATGGCTTTGGCTTTGGCTCCAAATTTCTTAGAATTGCAATTCGATGAAGGAATGGATTCCACTTCTCTAGCGAACGCCCTGCTTTCGTTTAATCCCAATCTAACCATTCAAAATAAGTTTATTCAAGGAAGTCATCCAAAAGTTATGACATTGCAATTCAACGAAAATCTTGTTGGATCACAGCTGTACTCCTTTACCTTAGGTCCTATTTCAGATTGTTGGATGAATTCAACGGAGCGCAATGGAACATTCATTTTAACCGAAACAGCCCAAAAAGGAGATGTGATCATCAACGAAATTCTTCAAAACCCATTAAACGGAGGTCAAGATTGGATTGAATTATATAATAATTCCGACAAAGTAATAAACATAAAGGATTGGCAATTTGCTAATTTTGACAATGACACTATAGCTAATTTCAAAACGATTGCAGGGGATTATTTGCTTCAACCGAATGATTATGTGGTACTAGGAAAAGACTCAAGTTTTGTAAAACAAAATTACCCTTTTGCGGTGCCAGGAAAATTTTTATTCAGCGAATTACCAAGTTACAACAACGATTCTGGAACGGTTTATTTGATCTATAATGCTGAAATTATTGACAAAGTTTCCTACCTCGATGAATGGCATTTCGATTTATTGGACAATACAGATGGGGTTTCACTTGAGCGAATTGATCCAAATGGTTTGTCAGATAGCGAATTCAATTGGCATTCCGCTGCGGAAGATTATGGATTTGGAACGCCTGGTAGGAAGAATTCTCAATTTTTACCTGCTGTTTCAAATGGAAATTTGACCTTGACCAATGAAGTATTTTCACCCGATAACGATGGCTTCGAGGATATTTTGCAAATCTCCTATACGCTTTCGGAACCGGGAATGCTTGCAAAGGCACAGATGTTCGACGAACGGGGGCGCTTAGTAAAAACAATTTTTTCGAACGAATACCTTGGAACCGAAGGTGTTTTTTATTGGGATGGAACTACAGAGAATCAAGCAAAAGCAAGTATTGGAATTTATATCTTGCGTTTCGAAGTGTTTTCAACATCGGGAGGTGTATTTTTCGTAGCAAAAAAAGCCGTTACCTTGGCAGGTAAACTTTAATTTTGTTAAAATTCTGATTTATGAAAAAGTTATCCCTAATAACATTAATGTTTTTGGCTGTTTCAACGTGTTCTTGGTCACAGCAATACAAAACAGCCGTAGGAATAAAAGGTGGTTACCCCTCTCTCGGTGGCCTAGACATTAAACACTTTTTGAGACCAGGTTTTGCGGTTGAAGGAACTATTGGAGGCTTTTCAAATACATTGTTAATTTCTGCCTTAGCTGAAGTTCAAAAATCATTGCCTGAACCTACTGGGTTAGATTGGTATGCGGGAGTTGGTCCAACTTTAGGAGTAACTTCCGGAACCTATATTTTATCTGTAAATGGAGTTGTTGGAGTGGATTATACGTTTCAAGATTTTCCGTTAAATTTATCCTTAGATACAGGGCCGGTTCTTTCACTAAGTCCAATTGGTTTCGGATGGGGCGGAGGCTTAGCTATCCGATATGCCTTCAAATAAAGAAAAAATATCACCGGGTTCAAGAAATTGGATAGCCAAATATTTTGAGCTAGAAGAGAACGGAATCATTACGCTTTTACTAGATGAATCTAATGATGAGTTGGAAGAATTAGTAGAATTAATTTCATCAAAAACCGGTTTGGTTTTCGGAGTTGCTAATTCTTTTATTTTCTCAAATGAACTTGAAAGGGACCATTACACGCAAGACGAAGCGTTAAAATTACTTTTATTTGAGGCCTTAATGCTCGCCTATCTTCAGAAAAGTGGAAAGAACTTTAGTAAAGAAGCATTCATTCAAACGCTCTGTCAGTTTTATAAAATTTGGAAAGAAGAAAGATGGGTGGATAAATGGTTGAAAGGAGACCAAATTCATGAATTGGAAAAAACACTTGCAAATCGCGTAAAAGTAAATACCTCTATTTTTGGCTCGAATTATTGGATCAATCATTTATCGAATGCATTAACTTTTATTGATGTTCTGTTGTTTATTGAATTCCTAGATGAAAGCACTATTTCCTTTGATGAAAAGCGCAATAATTATGCTTTTTCGGTTCTCAAGGGCGCAGTAGCGGCAGCATTGGCGGATGAACTAATTGAACCGAAAGAACAACGAATAATTGATCACCTTTTAGCCTCGGCTGATTTGCCACGTCACTTTCAACTTGAACTCGAAAACTACATGAATAAAACTCATGAGTTATCTGCAATTTCATTTGAAAATAAGCAGTTGGCAAAAATCACCTATAAATTGGCATTATTTATAACGGAGGGTACGCATGCTACAACTGAACAAGAAGAATTCAGGTTGCAAAAATTGGGAGAACAGTTTGGGCTAAATACAATTGAGATTGAGGAATGTAGATTAATTTGCGATGCCTTTATTTTTGATCAAAGCGTTCAACTCAATCAAATAAAAGAAGACAATCAGGTAAAGGTAGTTTACAAGGGATTCTCCAAACGTTGGATTAGAATTTTAGGAAGAAATAAAGATAAATTCATAAATGAACTAAAGGAGAGTAAAGAACTTATAGCGTTGATTAAAAAATCCACGCAACAAGATCTTTCCAAGGAAGAGAAAGAAAAGGTAAAAACACAATTTATGGATGTTCTAAAGTCAGTTCCCTCGATAGGAATATTTTTATTGCCAGGAGGAGCAATTTTACTTCCCTTAATACTCAAAATAGTCCCAGATTTATTGCCATCCGCTTTTAAAGAAAACGAAATAAAGAAAAAATGAAATGTACCATACACGTTTACTTGCTTAATGAATTATTTTCTCAGAAAATTGCCGACGAGAGCAATCAAGGTGAAGAAAGCGCTGACAACAAAAAGTATATTTGGGAAGATGAATTAGTCATAAACAATTCGGTATCGAAAATGGAGGAAATTCAAAACTCTGTATACGAGCTAAGAGGAATCTTGCCAAATGGAAATGAATTTTCCGAAAGCGTTGAGGCAATGCGGATTGTTACGTTAAAATCTGAAGATGCTCCGGATTGTCAAGTTGGTGTATCTGAGTCCATTTTAGATCGATTGGAGATTAAGACCAACAGAAACGATACAAGGCTCTGTTTTTATATCAAAGACAATGAACCCTTAGCTAATCCTATTCCGGGAATTTATATTGCTAGTAAAGAATTTCCAAAAAGTTTGATACAATAATGTTGCGCATTAAAAATATCCATTTGACTTATGACAGGCCTATTTTGCGAAATGTCAATTTAAGTGTAAAGCGTGGAGAGCTTTTAGGATTGGTCGGAAAAAGTGGTGCGGGAAAATCATCTTTATTAAAAATAATGGCAGGAATTCTTGCTCCAAATGAAGGTTCCTTGACATGGAATGGAGAGGAAATGCCAATATCGAGCGAATTATTGATACCAGGTTATAAGAACATCTCGATTGTCAACCAAGATTTTAAATTAGATAACTACCACACTACTGAAGAAAATATCAGAGAATCCATTCTCGGTTATCCTTTTGACAAACGTGAAAAGAGAATTAAAGAATTAATAAAATTACTTCAATTACAACACGTGGCACAAACAAAAGCGTCATTATTGTCAGGAGGAGAAAAACAACGTCTTGCGATTGCTCGAGCTATTGCACATGCTCCCGATGTACTTCTTCTCGACGAACCATTTGGCCATTTAGATACGGTTTTAAAACAAAGACTCGCGGAGGTAATAATGAAATTGAAATTTCGAGAAAACTTGGCAATTATTTTAGTCTCTCACGATCCGCAGGACATTCTTGGCCTTTGCGACAATGTAACTTTCTTAAGAAAGGGTAAATTATCAAAAAACAGAAAACCACATGAGATTTATTATCAGTTGAAAAATAAGGAAATTGCCAAATTATTTGGACCTGTGAATGAAATTATCTTTGAAGATAACACTCATTTTTTCCGTCCAGATGAATTTGAAACTGCCGAAAAACACGGAATACCGGTGAACTTTCAATATGCAATGTTTAGCGGGGGATTTTACCAATCCTATATGCTGTGCGAACAAAAAATGATTGTCCTTTATGCAAATTATCCATTGAATGAAGTTCGATTTATTCGAATAAGAAGAAAATTTGCCATATGAGTAAATTAAAAAAATACACAGCTACAATAACCGGTTATTTCAAACATCAAAACAATCACGCAGCGGCTTTGGCCTATTACAGTTTGTTTGCATTGATTCCTATCGCCTTTGTTAGCTTTTCGCTTTTCGGTAGAATTTTCGGACAGGAGACTATTGAACAGATAATAATAAGGTTTTTAACCAATCAAGTAGGTCTAAAAGATACCACTTCGATAGTAGAATTTTTCACGAACACTCAATTTACCAAACCGAATATTTGGATGGAAATACTGAGTATTTTAGCAATTATAGTAACTACTTCTGCTATGACTTCTTCGGTTAAAAGGGGAGTGAACGATATCTTGGATGTACCAATAAAGAAGAGAACAAGAGTTGACCTAGTCAAAGATGTTATTCAATTTCGGCTGTTTTCAATTCTCGCTATTGCACTCTTTATGTTCTTCATGATTGTGCTTTATTTCAGTCAGTTGTTTTTGATCTCAATGCTCGAAATGTGGTTTAGTGAAGAAAGTTTTCTATTCCAAGCTGCCATTTCAGTTATAAGTTTAGGTCTCTCATTTATATCTTATTTTTCCATATTCTTCTGTATCTATAACTATGGGCACGATGGAGATATTGTAACTAAAATTGTAGTTGGAGCTTCCTTATTTTCCACTATTGTTGTTTGTCTTAGTCAATTTGCAATAAAATATTACCTTCAACATTTTTTCGTTTTTAAAGATGCAGGATTAACGGGTGCGTTTTTAGTTATTTTAACTTGGATCTATTTCACCTCACACATTTTATTTATGGGCGCATACTATCTAAAAAAAGAAATAAACTTGTAAATCTGAAATAAAACCATTATCTTTTAATAAATTTTTCGATATGAAATAAGAATAAAGAGATTTTCTACTTAAACATTGATGAATAAATCTCTTATGCGATTACAAATGACCGTTAAAGAACAAATAAAACACATATGAAAATTTTCTCATTTTTTATCCTTTTGGGACTTTTAATAGCCTGTTCACCAAAATCCTTGAAAAAACCAGTTTATACCACGACAGTATTTCGCGGAGAAAGAGGAAAAAAGGAGGTCAATGCCTACAATAAAAATAAAGCCCAACGCGAAAAAGATATGGCAGAGGCAATTGAGAAAGCAGATGCGGCTAAGCGAGCAATAGAAAATCAGAAGAAAGAATTAGCCGGTATAGATTCCACTCAGCGGATTTCGTCAATCGATGTGAAATTACAAGCAGTTTTTAAACGGACCCAGGAAATAATAAATGAATTGAATAGCGTTTCACCGTATTCCTCAAAAGGCCATGAAAAGGCATTAAAATTATCAGCTGAATTAAATGATTTAATGCATAATCAAATTAATCCACTAGCAGAAATGATTGAATCCAATAAGGAGGTCGTCCGATTGGGTTCAGATATTACCTTTGAAACGGGGAGTGCTAATTTAACCAAAGAAGGAAAAAAGCAAGTATCAGCATTGGTCCAGAAAATAGAAAAAGACATTCTTAATTGGAAGTCATATTTAAATCATCACAATGAAAATATTTTCAGTAATACTGATTTTAGAACAATTTTAGTTGTTAATGGATATGCCGATACTCAAGGAAGTAAAAATGAAGCAGAGCGCAAAGAGTTTAATAAAAAGCTCTCTAATGATCGTGCAGCAGCAGTAGCGAAAGAGTTTGAATTACAAATGAAAACAATCAAAGACAAATATAAAGTCACTGTTGAACTAGAAATAAACGGTAGAGGAGAGGATACGCCACCAAACTACAAACCAGGTAAAAAATTGGACGACGGAAGCAGGCGTATTTGTAACATTAACCTTGTTGTCGGTCCAAAAATGCTCATGTACAACGAAAAGTAATTACAAAAATACCGGCGGTTTTCTAAAGTCGAATTTTGCGTCTTTGAATAAACTAGAAGTATTCCGAATACTTAGTAAAAAGCTCTTGTTTCCTCCTATTGGCACCCAATAAAAACTTAGCGCCCAGCAATGTAAATTTCTATTTAAGGTAAAAAATGCGTTGGTAATACCTCCATCCATGAGATTATAATTCACATTACCACTTAAATTCCAAGTTTTGGTAAAACTCACGTCACCGCTACAAGAAATGGTTTGAACTTGATTGAAAGATTTAGAATTGCTCGAAGTAATAAATTGATTCGCCTGAAGAGAATAAATGTGTGAAAAAGTAACCTTCCACGGAATATCAAAATAAATAGCATGTTCAGGATGAAGAGAGAAATACGCAAAAGCACTGTTCCAATTTTGATTGCTTGATTCTACTTTTTCGCTCATAATTTTTCGAGTTTTTTTCGGCGCAAGTAATAGTGTTGTAGTAAAATTACCACTGAGTAGACGTCCTATTCCTTGGTTATTTCGTAAAGCGAAAGTTGACAAATTAGCACCGGTTGAATCCCATGCGTAGGGACTAAAAGAAGCGTTAGATACAAAATTCAACCAGTTTTTAGGACTAATCCTTAAGTTCAACGAAATCATGGAGAGTCGCATGGAATCTTTTAAATAGTCATAATTCCCGTTGATAGAAAATTGATCAATCAACCGAATTTTCTTGTAACCCGTGACAGTATCCTTCTCTGACTTCATTTTTAATTCTAAAGTATTGTTGAAACCAAATGTTAGAAAAGAAGCACCAACGGAATTCCCCACTGAATAAATACTGCGTTCATATGGAGAATATTTCACCACGGATTGATTAACACCAACACTATCCGAAATGAGCGGGTTTAGCATTGGCACATAACGATAACCGATAGAAGGAGTGAGCAAATGCCTAAGTTTAGGTTTTGATTTACCAATTAATTCGTAGTAACTATAGACAACAGTTGTAGCTGTAACATTAAAATTAACTTCATGAGCCATTCCAAATTCTCTCAAAGTATCAGTCAAGGTAGAATTTGTTGTAACATCAAAAGATTTTCTTGTTTGTTGAAAATTTAGCTTATTACCATAATTAAAAACAGGATTGATTTTAATGGTGTTAGAAAACAAACCAAGAGACGTTTGAATAGACATCGATTGTGAAATCCCATTTAAAAATTGTTGTCCAATTTGCTGAAAATTTGCCTGATTGAGCAATGTGTCTGCAAAACTAGATCTATTTTGACCTTCAAAATTATAGGTTAACCCAATTCTTGAAACTGCCTTCGTGAGTTCATTTTTTGGATATGAAAAAATCTTTTTAAATGGAAAAACGCGTGTCAAATTAGCGTTCATAATTGGACTAATCAGCGCAATATTTTTAGCAACAGAATTTTGACGAAGTGACCATTTTAAGCCCATGGAAAATGGCTTCCCAGGAAACAACCGGTTGATGTTAATGTCGGAATTGAAACTATTACTGAAGTATTCTGGATTTATTGGGTCTAAATTATTTTTTGAATTGTTATCAGAAATTAAATTTACACTGGATGAAAAATTCCAATAGGGAGAAGCCTTGGGATCTTGTCGGTGTGACCACATCAAACTAAATTTATTCTGATTTGAATTAGACGGAAACCCCAGTCTGAACTGCTGAAATCCAAGAGATAATTTACCAGTGAATCCATATCTTTTGGCATAATCCAAATCATTTCTAAGTCCCCAACTACCACGATTGTAGAGGTTGGCATATAAAGTTGTTTGCAAAAAATCATTTATTGGAATGTAATAGCCGAGTTTCTGAACTCCAAATCCATAAGCAGAAAGCGGAACAAATTCGGGAAAAAGTAATCCTTTAACCTGTTCTTTTTGCTTCGTTGGGATTAAAGCAAAAGGCAATCCAAGAGGAGTAGGAATGCCATTTATGTGCAGATTTAATGGTCCTGTAACAATGCGCTCATCTGGAACAATAACTCCTCTTGCGAGTTGAAAATGGTAGTGAGGATCTGGTAAGTCGCAGGTTGATAGTTTTCCATGCCTGAGGTGCAATTCATCGTCTTCATGTTTCTTTGCAATCTCCATTCTAAAGTACAATTCTTCTTGCTTTAGGGAGAGTTCTTCTAAAAATCCTTTTTTTGTTTTGGTGTTATATTTTATCGAAACACATTGTATGGTTTCATTTCCCTCCGTAAAAACTGGAAACTCAATTTTATTACTGTCTTTGTCGTAAGAGAATCGTGCTTGTAGTTCATTTTTTTCAAGGTCAATGCAGATATAACCTGCTGTCATTTCAATGCCGTCCATTTGAACATTCGCTTGTCCGTACAGATGAACTTGTTTCTTTCTAACGTCTTTGAAAATTGAATCTCGAGCGCTGTACTTGATTATTGATTTTACTGACTCATCGTTGATAGTAATGGTTTTATTCTGCTCTTTTTGACCCGTAACCTTGCCCGATAGTTGCATTATTAACAATGCAAAGAAGAAAAGTAGACACTGACGACGTGAGACTATCAAACCTTTGGAACTAATTTTGTAAAGTAGCACAAAACTACCAAATTTAACCAAGTTAATGAAGAACGTAAATTTCTTTATCTTATTGAATACCCGAGTAAAAATACTCATTGTCTCTCTATTTGTATGGTCGGATGTTGAAGCTCAACTAAATCCAATTAAAACAGTCGTAATAGATGCTGGACATGGTGGAAAAGATCCCGGTTGTCATGGTGGCTATTCAAATGAAAAAGAAGTTTGCTTGTCAATGGCGTTAAAATTAGGCGCTATGATCAAAGAGAAATATCCCTCCATAAAGGTAATCTATACAAGAGATAAGGACGTTTTTGTTGAATTGTTGGAGCGTGCAAATATTGCAAATAGGGCGAAAGCTGACTTGTTTATCTGTATTCATGCAAATGCAGGTAGCAATGTGGCTTATGGGTCAGAAACATATGTGCTTGGTCTGCATCGAACAGAGGCACAACAGAAAGTAATGGAAAGAGAAAACTCAATTATTGAATTAGAAGACGATAAAGGGGCTAAATATAAGAATTTCGACATGTCACCGGAGGCCATGATTGCTATGCAACTTCAAGGGTCGGTATTTAGAGATTATTCCATACGTTATGCGGAGCAACTTCAAAAAGAATTTAAAAAAATGGGGCGTTTTGACAGAGGGGTTAAGGAGGCAGGTTTTTACGTTTTATACAAAACGGCAATGCCAAGCGTCTTAATTGAAACTGGTTTTTTAACTAACCCAACAGAAGAAAAATTACTAGCAGATGCAAATGGTCAACGAGAAATGGCACTTGCCATGTTTAAAGCATTTGAACGATATTACAACCAATTGTCTGGTAAAGAAACTATTGAAATAATTAAAACGAATCCTCCCCAACAAGATAAAACCCCAACCAATACGCCGGTTGTTCAAGATACAAAAGACAGTACAGGCTTAGTTTTTAGAATACAAATTGAAACCTCTGATAAGAAAATACCTTTGAATTCGTCACGATTTAAAAACTTGGATATCCACGAATATTACCAAGATAAATTATATAAATATTGCACGGGTGAGTTTAAAAATGATATACAAGGAGCAAGACAACGAAAAATAGAATTGATAGAACAAGGTTTTAATAATGCTTTTGTTGCAGCTTTTTTAAATGGAGAGCGCATTAGTATTGAAAAAGCTATTAAATTAGCAGAAAAGAAATCAGATTGAGATTTTCAAAAGAAATAAAAGCCGCTGTTGTTGCCATTTTGGCCATAGTTTTACTCGTTTTAGGTATAAATTTCTTGAAAGGTAACAGCATTTTTGGTGGAGATAGAGAATTCTACGCTTATTTCCCAAATTCAGGCCAGTTAACGGTTTCAAGTAATGTCACTTTGAATGGTGTTACGGTTGGAAAAGTGAAGGACATTGAGTATGTTCCTGGAAATTCCGCAGACAAAAAAGTTAGGATAACTTTTAGTATCCAAAATGACGAAGTTGAAATTCCAATTGGTAGTGTCATTGAAATTGGTAATATTGATTTACTAACCAAAGGGTTAATTATTATCATGCCAAATGATATTTCAAAAGGAAATTATGAAGCAGAATCCGATATTCCAGGCAGAATTTCAAAGGATATGGTGTCCCAGGTGAAAGCGTTCACTGATCCAATAACCAATAAATTGCAGACGATGATGGCCTCAGTTGATAAAATGGTTTCGTCTTTATCCTCGTTTTGGGACTCTACAGCAACGTCAGAAATAGAAGGAAGCTTAAGACAAGTAAAAATGACAATTCAAAAACTTGGGAATGTAGCTGATGAACTCCAATTATTTGTTGCGGAAGAAAAATTACAATTTTCACGAATAATGGCAAACGTGGAAAACATCACCAATAACCTTAAAAAATCGAATGATCAGGTAACGGCTATCATTGGAAATACCAAAAAAGTATCTGATGATTTGGTGAATGCGAATTTTAAATCTGTCATTTTGGATGCACAAACAACCATTAAAAAATTGAATCTTGTGCTCGAAGATGTTGAAAAAGGAAATGGAACTTTAGGTAAACTGGTTCATGACGAAAAATTATATTTGGAGCTGGTAGAATCTAATAACGAACTTCAAAATTTAGTATCAGATTTTCAATTACATCCTGAGCGATATATAAACTTCTCGTTGTTCGGCGCTAGAACCAAAGGTGTGCCGATTACCAAAAAAGAGGAGAAAAAACTTAGGATGATATTGGATAGTATTCCAGATTAAGAAAAGTCATTATGATAGAGATTGTTGTTTTTTCCGTTCTACTTGTTCTCGGTTTTGGATGGTTTACAATGAACATACTTAAGGTCCGTCAAAATATACTGTTGGGTCGAGATGTTAAACGTTCAGATAACACATCAGAACGCTGGCGTACGATGTTTCTGGTGGCTTTTGGTCAAAAAAAAATGTTCTCTCGCCCGATACCTGCTTTGCTTCATTTAGCCTTGTACGTGGCATTTGTTATCACGCAAATAGAGTTGATTGAGATAATTGCTGATGGGATTACCGGAAACCACCGCATGTTTATGGATTCTCTTGGCGACTTTTATGTTTTTATGATAAGCTTTATTGAACTTCTTTCTGTTCTTGCTTTCGTTGGAACCATCGCTTTTTTAGCTCGCAGAAATATGCTGAAATTACCTCGATTAACCATGGATGAATTGAAAGGTTGGCCGATGAAAGACGCTAACTTGATTTTGATAATGGAAATCGTTTTGATACTTTGCATTTTCACAATGAACGGGGCAGATGATGCCATGCAAAAGGAAAGTTATGGATTCCTAATTTCATCATTTGTTGGTGCCAACATTTTCAAAGGTATGAACCACGACACGCTACATCTTCTTGAAAATATTGGTTGGTGGGGTCACTTTTTAATGGTATTGACTTTCATGAATTACCTTCCTTATTCCAAGCATTTTCATATTTTCTTAGCATTTCCAAATACGTATTATTCGAACTTGGATAAAAAAGGAAAGTTTACTAATATGGAATCCGTTACGGCAGAAGTAAAGCTAATGTTGGATCCTAATGAAGACACTTATGCCGCACCAACGAGTGAAGTGGCACCCACAAGATTTGGAGCTAAAGATGTTACGGATTTAACGTGGAAGAATTTACTTGATGCATATACTTGTACAGAGTGCGGAAGGTGTACCTCCTCATGTCCCGCAAATATTACCGGTAAAAAGCTTTCTCCTCGTAAAATAATGATGGACACACGCGATAGACTTGTTGAAATTGGAGAGTTAAAACGTAAGCACGGAAAGGATTACGAAGATGGGAAAAGTTTATTGGGTGATTTTATTTCGGAAGAAGAAATTTGGGCATGTACATCATGCAATGCGTGTGTCCAAGAATGTCCCGTAAATATTGACCCGCTTTCCATTATCGTAGACTTGCGACGATACCTTGTGATGGAAGAATCAAAAATGCCAACGGAATTAACGGGTATGTTAACAAATATCGAAAATAATGGAGCTCCATGGCAGTTTTCACCATCAGATAGATTAAACTGGGCGAATGAAGACTAAGGTTAATTTAAAATTACAGGACATTAAAGAAGAAGGTCAACGGATTTCACCAATTCTTCCTGAAGATGTTAAAAACTATTTAATCGATATTGACGGAACGATTTGTGACGATATTCCTAATGAGGAACCTGAACGAATGGCTACGGCAAAACTTTACCCCGATGCCTTGGAGACAATTAACAATTGGTTTGAAGAAGGTCATATTATTACCTTTTTTACTTCGCGTTTGGAAGAACACAGAGAAGTAACAGAAAATTGGTTGGATGCACATGGATTTAAATACCATGGAATATTAATGGAAAAACCAAGAGGGGGTAATTATCATTGGATTGATAACCATATTGTTAGAGCGACACGCTACACAGGGAAATTCACACAATTAACAGAAAGAACATCAAATATTCAAGTTTTTGAAGAATAAGTTATGAGCATGCACGTACCTACAATGGCCAGTTTGATGGCGGAAGGAAAATCACCAGATATTTTGTTTTGGGTGGGTTGTTCAGGTAGTTTTGACGACAGAGCAAAGAAAATAACAAAAGCTTTGGTTAAAATTCTAAACCATTGCAAAGTGAATTTTGCAGTTTTAGGTTCTGAAGAAAGTTGTTCAGGTGATCCAGCGAAAAGAGCAGGAAATGAGTTTACCTTCCAAATGCAGGCACTGATGAATATTCAAGTACTGAATGGTTATGAAATAAAAAAAATTGTAACCGCTTGCCCACATTGTTTTAATACACTTAAAAATGAGTATCCGGAATTGGGAGGAAACTATGAAGTGGTACATCACACACAATTAATTCAAGATTTGATACTTACAGGTAAATTAGCACTTGAGGGAAATCAAACATTTAAAGGAAAAAAAATAACGTTTCACGATCCGTGCTATTTAGGAAGAGCAAATGATGTTTACGAAGCACCACGCAGTTTAATTGAAAAACTCGACGCTGAGCTAGTTGAAATGAAGCGCTGTAAAACAAATGGTCTTTGTTGTGGGGCAGGTGGCGCTCAGATGTTTAAAGAGGCCGAAAAAGGGAATAAAGAAATAAATATTGAACGCACGGATGACGCATTGGAAACGAATGCTCAAATTATTGCGACTGGTTGCCCTTTTTGTAATACGATGATGACAGACGGCATCAAGCATGCTGAAAAAGAATCGGAGATTAAAGTTCTTGATGTGGCTGAATTAATTGCAAATGCAGCAGAGTTATAATTTATTCGAATCCTTAGGAAACGCCAGTAAGGTATGGCTTTATTTGGCCGAAAGAAAAATGTCGGATGAGGAAGTTCGTTTCACCTTGGAAAATCTTTCCGAATTTAATGCAACTTGGTCAGCGCATGGTAAAAAACTTAATTCCAATACAACAGTCTTGTTTAATCATATTATTGTGTTGGCTGTTGACGAAACATTAGAAGTAGCCTCTGGTTGCTCAATTGACAGTTCTGTTCACGCGATAAAGAAAATAGGTTCAGCACTTAACATAGATTTTTTTAATCGTATGAATGTTTTGGTGTGGAATGAGTCTGATTTTATGTTGGCTCCTTTTTCACAAATTCGCAAGAACAAAGGCATAAATTATTTAAATCCCTTGGTTTCTACACTTGGAGAACTAAGAGAACATTGGATAATTCAAAGTTAATCTAGTAAAGATTTTAATAAAGTCAATTCTTCTACCTTTTCAGAATTTCCTATTTGTTGAAAGGCAAATATTAAATTGGTAAACATTCGCTTTATAATCGCTGTATTTGAACAGGGCTCAAAATACTCTCTTTTGTGTTCGATGTTTAGATCGTTTAAAAATTGCTCTATTTCTTTTACATCGAATATGGTACCTCTAGAAAAGGCATTAATGTAAAAGAGCACGCCAAAATCGTTTTGGACTTGACCGAAATGATTAGCATGATATTCATCCATGTAAGCAAGTACAAAATGATTTGGGAGGTTAACCCCATATATTGGGAGATCCAAGGATTGCGCAACGATACTATATAAAAGACATAAACTTAACGGATTGCCTTTTTTTGATTCTAATACTGTATTAATAAAAGAATTTACTGGGGAGTGATAATGCTTGGTATCACCGCTGAATTGATATAAATCGAAAAATATGCGATTGAAAATTTTTACTTTTTCAAAAGATGTTTGATTATCATTTAGTTCCAACCAAATGTCCTTTCTTAAATTTTGAATAGACTCTTTAATTTTCAATTCATCCAAACCAGGATATTGATACTTAGCAATCAAAATAGATCCTTCTAATAAATCTTTATCCGGACTACTCGACCATTCTAATAATTGTCGCTGTATTTCGGAAAACTGAATTTCGTGTATGAGGTCTTCAATTCTATTTTGAAAAACCATTCCGTAATAATCATGTTCCCATGAATGCTCCAAGATTGGGATAGCATCAGCACCACATTTCTTGATTTCTTGACGAACGTGTTCGTATACATGATCATCCGGATCATCCATCAACTTAACCAAAGCATGAATATGAGTTGAGACATTCATTAAAACAAAAATATACGAGTAACGAATTCATTTCTTTTCTATCGCTTGACTTTATCAAGGCTAAAATGTTAATTCAATTGTAACCAAATAAAAATATTTCCGTTAAACCCCAATAGGATCTAAATTAACTTTGCTACAGGTTGATTTAAAAAGGAGTTCATTTGAACTCCTTTTTTTATATTTGAAAAATGATGAAACGATTTTTTATTTTGTTTGGTGCTGCACTTCTCTCGAGTTGTATCACCCAAAAAAATCTTTACGAGGTGCATTATGATCAACCCTATAACGGTATTGTACGTTTTACAAAAACGCACTGTAAAGTAAACGTGGAAATCATAAGCGGAAATAACAATGAGTATATAGGTAAAACGATTTACGGAATAAATATGGATCCTAAGTTCCAAAAGAATGGCCTGAAATTAAATTTTGATTTTATTCCAAGTAAGGCCCCGATTCCGGAAGGTTGCACAGCAAATTTTATCGCCACATTCACAAATATCTCAGTGATTAAGTAGGGAAATCAGTTTATTTAACGAAGATCTGTTATAGTCATCATTAATGGCATCTTTTACCATTCGCTTTTCGTTGTTTGTTAGCCTCCAAGAAAGTGAGACTCGTTTTTTTGTTTCGTTGGTCAAATTAAAAGTAACGCGGTCGAGTTGAAAAGGAAGTCCCTCCCTAAAAAAAGTCTCCATTAATTCAATGTCGTAATCTTGGTGCCTTGTGAAATTTAAGTTTTGATTTGTAAATGGAAGTAAAAGTTTATCTAATAAGGATATTGCGTTAAACCCTTCATCATTTAAAATACGTTTGGTATCTCGAATTTCAATAATCACGACCCCAGAAGTATTTTGTTTAATCCATTCTTTAAAATGCTTTAAATACAATAGGGTGGTTTTAATACCGTAATTATCTCTGATACCAGCATCCATCAAATGCATCTCGGGTTGAGTTGGTAATGAAATCATGGGCATGATGTAAGGAAAAGATGCATTCGCTCTTAAGATTGAGGTAAAACGCACTTTTGTCATATCTTGATTTTTGAAAAATGAATGGTAATCGATGAATTCATAATTAGACTCGAAAACGTTTGGGAGTAAGCACTGCATAGATTGACTCGAAATTAGGCATCTCCTTCCGTCTTCTACAATTATTGGACTGAATATCATTAAAGGGATATTGGCTCTCTTTTCAGCTTCTTTATAAAAGCTTAAAGGATGATTGAAGATATTTTTTAGGTTTTTATTCAATTGCTCTTCGAAGGCAATTCCTCTTTCCAATGGATAAGATTTTCCGTCATATTCGAATGATTTAATACGCATAAACAAATCACTACTTGAAAACGAAAAGGAAAGTTTATTTAGAAAATCACTGGAGATGTTTTTCGAGTGTTCGGATTCATAGCGCAATATAGTGGCGTTTTGAACATCCTGAAGTAAAAGACTTCTGTAAAATGCTGCTCCCAACATTCCTCCAGATGCGCCTGTAATTAAATGAATTTGCTTTGAAAACTGATTATTGAGTTTTTGATCACATTGTTTGAGAACCTCATATGTCCACATCGCACTCCGTGAACCACCTCCTGAAGTAGCCACAATTACAAGTTTAGGTTTTTCCGAGGATTGATTCTTTTTCCAATTGGATAGTATTTGAATTAAATTATTTTCTGCTTGATTTCTTCCAGAAGTATCCTTGTAATGAGACTCAAGTGCTGCGATTGTATAAGGCTGTCTTAAACTCTCTTCGTAATCAATGCCGATCAAATAACTGTTAAATTGAAAAAAACTACTAGTTAAACTTAAATAAATGGCGAGAGAAAATCCTAGAACTAAAATAAAATAAGCCCAGCGGTGAAACCATGTTGAAAGCGCATTAAAAAACATAAATAGCAAAGACATTAATGTAACGATCGACATGGCAGCGGGCATCTCCAAAATTTCATAATCCCTAAAATATCCCATTCCTATAAATGCTAGGAGCGTGACTAGCTGAAACAAAAAAACATTTATTCTATTTTCCGCATAAATTTGTTCGACGACTTCAATGTCTAGATGAGAAGTAGATCTGCTTTTATAAAGTTTAAAATTTCTTCCTATATAATAAATAGGTCTTTTTGGTTCAATTCTAAAATAATTATACCATTTATGGTTGTTTTTCCTAAGCTGAACAATAGGAGAAATGTTATCATCAGGATCATCATCGTTTATATCCCTATTCCTTCTAATTCTAAAAAAATAAGCGAGGGTAATAATTACAAAGCTTCCAATTCCGGCGTACAAGCCTCCAAGGTTCGAGAGAATTTCACTGTTAGATAACAGTTCTTCATTCGATAAAAAATCAAATGTCTTGAAGCTGAAGTATAGTATAAACGTGAGAGGTAGAAAGGAATTATTCAAAATAAACTTAAAAAACGGTGTAGATACCACCAGCAAGAAAGGGAACCTTGGACCAAGTTTAGCATAGCTGAAGGCATGAAACGTCATGAAAAAACCACCTAGTGCTAGTCCTAAAAAGAAATAACTCAAAAAAGATATAGAACCATGATATTCTGGTGCGTAAAATAGAAATGGAACGCCAAAAAAAGAGCCTAATGACCCGGTAGCTATTCCAAATAAAATGACCCAATAAATTAAACCAAAAAAATTATACTTCACTTGTGCAGAAAGCAATCGAATCGGAAAAAAGTCTCTGATTAGAAGTAGCTTATGCATTGTCAAATTTTACAATAGCGAATGAAGTCCCTAACCAAATACCTGAGTGCTTTACCACACATCCTAAACTCATCTTGGTTTTTTGGTGCTGCTTCAGGCAAGTGAAAATATGCGATATTGGGAATTTTCATTATTAATTCATGTGAGATTTGTCGTAATTCGTTCAAGGTCCAACCCGACGGTGATATGGCAGAACTAGGAAAATGCGCTAGTGAGTCCATATCTAATTCAATTCCGCAATGCATTTCTTTTAATTCAACTGAAATACTAGCTATGTCGTCAATAATATTTCTTTTATTAAATAAGTAGTCTTCAAAATAGCTGTAAAACTTAACTTTTTCTTTCAAGAACTTTCTAATGTAAGTGTTGTTGTATGCTTCGTGAAGTCCTAATACATGATAGTGAGTAAGCGTGTTTTCGTTTATTGCGTATGAAAATGAATTACCACTATGCCTGCCGTTTGGTTCTCGAGTATCAGCATGAGGATCAATATTTACTACTGCAAAGTTAATTTTGTTTTTTTTAGCCCACCGCATTAATGGTAAAGCGTTATTGTGACCTCCTCCAATTATTATAGGTATATGGCCAGGTTGAATAGTAGCGTTTAAAACTTCAAAAACAAAATCATCAAGTTCCTCAATTAGTTTAGAAGTTACCTCATCTTTATCAGTACTAAGTGTAATTATACCCGCAAACGAAATCAAATTAATGTCAAAATCTTCGTGAACTTGTGTCAGTTGAAATTGTGACAGAAAAGCATCTATTGCATTTTCAGCACCTGAAAATCCATTATTTGCTATTGGACCAATAGATTCTTGAATTCCAATTATCTGAAAAGGAGCATTTGTTGTAGACTTTAAGGAATCACCAACCCTTGACTCACCACTTCTAGAAATATAAGGAATTGTGTTCAAATAGTCCGACCCGTGCTGAAACAAAAAATTCCCATGCTTACTTTTCATAAGTTCTAAGTTTTTCGAGAAAAAAATCCGGACACGCGATGGGTTTATTTATTTTTTTGTCAACAAAGACCAAGGTCGTGTCTGCCTCTGCAATTAATTTTTCTTGACATTCAATTCTGTAACTAAAAAATATTCGGGCACCTTCAATTTTATCAATGGCTGTATGAATGATTAATTCGTCATCATAAAATGCGGGATGTTTATATCGAATAGTTAAGGTGGAAACCGGAAGTAGTATTCCCATGTTTTCAAGTTCTTTGTATGCGAAACCCAATGTTCTGATGGCTTCAACCCTCCCAACTTCAAGGTATTGTGCATAATTCCCATAATAACAATATCCCATGCGATCGGTTTCACTGTATCGAACGCGTATTATGTGTGCATAGGAAAAAGAAAATTCCATGATCGATTTTATTAGATATATTTCTAAATTAAGTAAATAATCCTTATTTTGCGTAGAATTCGAAAGCGCTTCAAAAAAAACAAAAAAAAGTTGATACAAGTAAAAGATTTTAAAAAGTCAATAGCAAAATGACTTTTTTTTTAACTTTTTTATGTAAATATTTGTCACGTGAAATTAGAGCAGTGAACTTCAGTGTTTTCTGTTATTTCTTTCGAACAAAAACCTAAACAAAATTAAGTTAACTATGAGTAAAAGTCACGAAGGTGCTTGGGAGTCTTGTTTAAAAGTAATTAAAGACAATGTTCCTCTACAAGCTTACAAAACTTGGTTTGAGCCAATTGTTCCAGTCAAGCTGGAGAATGGTGTTTTAACAATACAAGTGCCTTCACACTTTTTTTACGAGTGGTTGGAGGAGCATTATATTACCCTACTAAGAAAAGTGGTGAAAAAAGAATTGGGCTCTGAGGGAAGTTTAGAGTATAGCATTGTTATGGAGAATAATGCAAAATCTGCTAGTCCTTATACTGTTAAAATTCCAGCGCACAATACAAACTCTTTGAGAAATGAGCCTGTATCAATGCCTATAAACGTTAACGAAAAACAAATTCGTAATCCGTTTATTATTCCTGGGTTGAAAAAAGTCAATATTGAGTCTAACTTAATTCCAGCTTTTACCTTCGAAAATTTTGTTGAGGGAGAATGCAATCGTTTGGCACGTGCTTCGGGTTATGCGGTAGCAAATAAACCGGGAGGTACTGCTTTTAATCCATTGTTGATTTACGGTGGGGTAGGACTTGGTAAAACTCATTTGGCACACGCAATTGGAATTTCGATTAAGGAGAATTACCCTAACAAAACAGTTTTATATGTGCAGTCTGAGAAATTTGCACATCAATTTATTGACGCCATCAAAAATCACACAACGAATGACTTTGTGCATTTCTATCAAATGGTAGATGTGTTAATAATAGACGATGTTCAGTTTTTTGCTGGTAAAGAAAGAACCCAAGATGTGTTTTTCTCAATTTTCAATCACCTACATCAAAACGGAAAACAAATAGTTTTGACTTCGGACAAGGCTCCTGTTGAAATGCAAGGAATGGAACAGCGTTTACTATCTCGATTTAAATGGGGATTGTCGGCTGATCTTGGAACGCCAGACCTCGAAACAAGAATTGCCATACTAGAGAAAAAAATGTATGGTAGCGGAATTGAGCTTCCTCGAGAAGTTGTGGAGTATTTGGCATATTCCATAAATACAAACGTGAGAGAAATTGAAGGTGCACTGAATACATTGCTTGCTCAGGCATCTCTAAATAAAAAGTCAATTACTCTTGAGTTGGCTAAACAAATGGTTGATAAGTTCGTGCGTAACACTGCACGTGAGGTTTCCATTGAATATATTCAAAAGGTAGTCTGTGATTATTTTGATTTGCCAATTGAAATGCTGAAATCAAAAACACGTAAACGGGAAGTAGTACAAGCACGACAAATATCCATGTATTTCTCTAAGAAAATGACTAAGTCATCATTAGCCAACATCGGAGCGCATTGTGGAGGAAAAGATCATGCAACGGTGTTACACGCGTGTAGAACAGTTGTTAATCTTTCAGAGACGGATAAACAGTTCCGTCATTATTTAGAGGAATTGGAGAAAAAGCTCACTATCCAATAGTAATGCATATCTTAATGGTCTGCTTGGGGAATATTTGTAGATCCCCTTTGGCAGAAGGAATCTTGAAAAAAAAACTAGAAGAGCGCTCTCTATCATGGGTTGTTGATTCATGTGGCACAGCCAATTATCACATCGGTAAAGCACCTGATAAACGTATGATTCAAACCGCAGCCTCGTATAATACAGATATTAGTCAATTAAAAGCGCGACAATTTTCTTTAGCCGACTTCGAAAAATTTGATCTTATTTTTACAATGGATAAAAATAACTTTGAAGATGTACAGAGATTAGCAATAGATAATGAGCAACGTCAAAAGGTCCGGTTACTTCTAAATGAATGGAAACCTGGGCTTGATTTAGAGGTTCCAGACCCATATTATGGTACAACAATGGACTTCATTAACGTATATGAACTTTTAGATGAAGCGCTTGATTCAGTAATAAATAATTGGGATGCCAAAAAATAAAGGAGTTTTATTCTTAATACCAAATACCCTTGGAGGAGAATCTTTAACGGATATTATTCCTCAAGGTGTAATTGAACGTGTTTCTTCATTGCGAACTTTTGCAGTAGAAGAAGTGAAATCAGCACGGCGTTTACTTCGTAAAATGGATCGTTCTTTTCCAATTGATGACTGTACTTTTCATATTCTTTCGAAGCAAACAAAGGAGTCAGATCGCATGGATATGTTGATGCACCTCGTCAATGGCACTGATGTTGGGGTAATTTCCGAGGCAGGATGCCCAGGGATTGCGGATCCAGGTGCTGAACTTGTTAGTCTTGCCCATTCTCAAAGTTTAAAAGTACTACCTCTCGTTGGACCGTCCTCTATTTTTATGGCGCTCATGTCTAGTGGATTTTCAGGTCAAAAATTCACATTTCATGGTTATTTGCCAAAAGAAAGAAAAGACCGCATTAAACAACTCAGAGATTTTGAGATGGATTGCAAAAGAAATGGAACCACTCATATTTTTATGGATACACCATTTAGAAATATGAATGTTTTAGATGACCTACTCAATGAGTTGGGTGATTTTACTTATATATGCATTGCTAGTAATATTACGCTCCCAAGCGAGTCTATTCAAACAAAAACTGTTTTGGATTGGAGAGAACAAGCTTATGATCTCAATAAAATTCCTGTTATTTTTATTATTGGTAAACCCCAATGAATGAAAATTTTGATTTTTTAGTCAGAAAAGATATTACGTTCCTTAATTTCGGATCTTTCGGATCATGTCCAAAAGAAATATTTTCATTCTACCAGGGAAAGCAACTTGAACTTGAATCTCAACCTGTATCCTTTATTGTTGAAGAAGGAATTCACCAATTAAATAATGCGCGAAAATCACTTGCTAAATATCTGAATTGCGATCATGACGATTTGGTTTTTGTTACGAACCCATCCTATGCGATCAATACGATAGCCAAATCTTTACCACTGAATAAAGGTGATGAGGTACTTTCTACGAATCTCGAATATGGCGCATTAATTCGTACTTGGAATTATTATTGCGAAAAGAAAGGAGCAAAATTTGTACAGCAGTCAATTCCGTTACCACTGTCAACAGTCGAAGAGGTAGTAGATGCATTTTTTAGTGGTTGTAATAAAAGTACCAAGGCCATATTTATAAGTCAAATTACAAGTTCCACAGCCCTAATCCTTCCTGTTGCCGAAATTTGTATAGAAGCAAAAAAGAGAGGGTTACTTACAATCGTGGATGGAGCTCACGTTCCTGCTCACATTTCTCTAAATTTACATGAATTAAAAGCTGATATCTACACGGGAGCATGTCATAAATGGATGATGGCACCAAAAGGGGCTTCCTTTTTATTTGCTTCCAAAAATGTACAAGAATGGATAGATCCCTTACTCATAAGCTGGGGTTTTCAAACAGAAAATCCGTCGAGTTCTAGGTTTATTGATTACCATCAATCAGCAGGGACTCGAGATTTTAGTGCATTTTTAACAGTGCCTTTTTGTATAGATTTTATGAAAAGACATGATTGGGAAAAAGTATCCAGAATAAATAAAGAAATGACCATTGAATGGGCTAATCGACTGAAAGACAGATTTAAATATAATTCTATCTCTCCAATCAATGATACTTTTTTGGGACAAATGTTTGCGATTCCCATACAAACTACCGACTCTTTAAAATTAAAGGAAATCTTGTGGGTAAAATTCAAGATAGAGATTCCAGTGACACAAATGGAAAATAGAAATTTCATTCGTTTCTCCATTCAGGCTTTTAATGATTGGGATGACTACGCTGCACTTGAAACTGCATTGATCGATCTACAAAAATCAGAAATCATTAAGTTTTGTTGATTTTTTGTTAAATTAGACTCATGAGCCTCTCGTTTCGTTTGTTATTATTAGTACTGATTCCTTTTAACTTTTTTATTTTATCACAAGGTAAGATTGAAGACTTCAAAAATTCTCTTAGAAACAAAAACTTTGATCAACAAGTTAGTTTAATTGAAAAGGAGCTAAACAACGTTCGTTATCAAGATCAAAGCTCATTTGAGTCTTTACTCAGAATACTAGAGGAGTTACCATCCGAAAAATTGTCAAAAGAAATTCGGCGTATTAAAACTTGTTCATTAATTGAGGGCTATCTTGTTTTAGGACAGTCAAATAAAGCACTTACGCTAATTTCAAAAGAGATTGTTGATAAGAAACAGGAGCTAAATGAACGAGAAGAAGCATTATTTCTGTGGTATATTACACGTGAAGGATTGAATCACGAGAAAACATTATCCTTGTCAATTCAACGATTAAATAAGGCAAAGAAAACAAAGGATATCAATAGAATTTATGAGGCGTATAGAGGTGTTTCATTTGTTTATTTAATGAAAGCAAATGCCGATTCAGCTATTTATTTTTCGGGATTGGCAACCTCGGAGGCAAAGCGTCTTACTAATAAGACGAAGCTAATGGAATCTATGCGATACCAAGCCAAGGTTTATCATTATTTTGAAAATTATCAAGAGGCAGTAAACAAAGAATTACAAATGATTCAACTTGCCATTGAAAACGACAATGATTATTTTAGGGCATATGGATATTTGGATATTTCCAGAATTTCAATTGAACTTCAAAATTATTATCAAGCAAATCAATACATTGAACGCGCGAAAAATTATTTTAAAAAGATAAACGACCAAAGAGGAGAGCTAATTGCCTCAATTTTTGAAATACAAAATGATTATTTACAGGGGAAGGAAGTTAATGTTCCAGGACTACTCGCGCTCCGCTTAAAAGTTGAACAATATAATGATCAATTAAGTACAGCCCTTATTAAAATGGTCATTTCTGTTCATTATTCAAATCAAAAGAATTTTATTCAGTCAAATCAGGAACTAGAGGAGGCTTTGAGTATATTAAAAGGCAGGGAAGATGAGAAACTGAACTATTTTATTAACAAAAGGATAGCTATTAACTACATTGAACTTCGCAAAATAGACAAAGCTATTTTCCATCTTAATTATACACTTCCTCCTTTTCAAACGAAAAACTTGTTGATTGCAGAATCTTATCTAATTAGGGCAGATTTGGAACGCAAAAGAAATAATACAGAGGGAGTTTCTTTTTATCAAAATAAATATATCGAAGTCGCAAGAGTTAACGAGAAAGAACAATTTTCTAGGACTGTAGAGCAATTAACGGAAGGAAATCTAAGGGAGGAAAGAGAAAAATTAATTGAACAACAACAAGTAAGGCTATTAGAGGAACAAAAAGAAAAGGAACGTATAGCTTTTCAAAAAGATAGACAAGTTATAATTGGAATTGCCATAGGTATTTTAATAATTATGATTGTTTTAATTGTTGCAATTCGTCTTCGTGCTCAACGGTCTAAACAAAAACAGCGAGAAGCAGAAATGTCTCAATCGTTATTAAGATCTCAGATGAATCCTCACTTTGTTTTCAATGCCATGTCTGTAATTCAAAGCTATATTTATGCAAATGATCCTGAAAAATCTTCTCGTTTTTTAGTGAATTTTTCAAGATTGATGCGCTTGATTTTAGAAAATTCCCCTAAAGAAATGATTCCTTTGGAATTAGAATTTGAAATTTTAGATAAGTATTTGAATACTCAAAAAATGAGATTTGAAGACCGGTTTACATATGAGTTGAATTTTGACGAGGAACTACTTTTTTCAAAAGCATTAATACCCCCCATGATTGCCCAACCGTTTGTTGAAAATGCAATTGAACATGGTCAACTACATACCGTTGAAGGTGGTTTAATCACTGTTTCGGTTAAAAAATTAGATAATTTATTAGAGATTATTGTTCAAGATAATGGAGTGGGTAGAAAAAAAGCTTCAAAAACTAAAAAAATTAAAGGCCACAAAAGTATGGCAATTGATATTACGCGCGAACGAATAGCAATTCTTAATCGTAAATATAAGGTCAATGGGCTCGTTGAAATTACAGATGCGATGACAAATGAACGGGGCACCAAAGTTAGAATTTTGCTACCACTGAAATTTGATGTAACTTAAACCAAGTTTTTGCACCATGAAGAAAATACTAATTATTGATGACGAAAAACCTACAAGAGAGTTAATCAAAAGAATGATTGATTCATTTGGTTTCGATGTTGAGATTTTTATCGACGGGGAAAATGTCAAAAGTGGGGTAGAGTCGATTCATCGAATTCAACCTGATTTAGTTTTTCTAGATATTCAAATGCCAGATGGAAATGGTTTCGATGTACTAAAGTCTGTCGATCAAATTAACTTCGAGGTTATTTTTATTACGGCATTTCAAGAATATGCCATTCAAGCTATTAAATTCAGTGCACTTGATTATATTTTAAAACCAATTGATGCCGAAGAATTAAGACAGAGTTTATCAAATGCATTAAACAAGCTTAATGAAAAATCAGATGAAAATGTTTTTCAGGCTTTGCATCATAATATTCAACCACAAAATAAAAGGAAGCTTGTTCTTAAAACTCAAGAAAGCAATTATGTAGTTGATATCGAGGATATTATCAGATGTGAATCAGATAAGAATTATACTTTTTTCTATCTAAAAACAGGTAAGAAAATATTGGTCTCACGAACATTAAAAGATTACGATATTTTACTTTCTCCTTTCCAGTTTTTTAGAGTTCAACAATCACATTTAGTAAATCTGAATTTTGTGGATCGTTATGATAAGCAGGATGGAGGTTCTGTAATTATGAAGGACGGAGCTTCTATACCGTTATCACCTGTTAAAAAAGATCAATTCTTTAAGATGCTCGAGAATCTTTAAGCAAGAGCAACTCGTAAATCTTCAATCAAATCATCTGCATCTTCAATTCCTACACTTAACCTAATTAGAGAATCAACCACGCCACTTTTTTCTCGAATTTCTTTAGGTATCGATGCATGTGTCATAGTAGCAGGATGTCCGATAAGAGATTCTACACCCCCCAATGATTCTGCAAGTGCAAATAAGTGAACTTTTTTTACAACAGTAAGGGCATCCTCAAGGTTATTTCCTTTTAAAGTAAATGAAATCATACCACCAAAGCCACGCATTTGTTTCTTTGCTACTTCGTGATTTGGATGTGACTCAAATCCTGGCCAATAAACCTTATCAATTTTAGGATGATTCATTAAATAATGAGCTATTTTTTCGCCATTTTCACAATGACGTTGCATTCTAAGGTGTAAAGTTTTAATTCCTCTAAGCACAAGGAAGGAATCCATTGGGGCTGTAACAGCTCCTGATGAGTTTTGAATTCGATACATTTCCTGTGCAATATCCTCACGAGCGGTAACCAAGGCTCCCATTACCACATCCGAATGCCCTCCCAAATATTTAGTCACTGAATGCATAACAATATCAGCTCCCAAGTCGAGCGGGTTCTGCAAATATGGAGTTGCGAATGTATTGTCTACTGCCAACCAGGCACCAGCACGTTTTGCTATTTTAGACATTGCCTCGATGTCAACAATGTTCATCATTGGATTTGTTGGAGTTTCTACCCAAATGAGTTTTGTTTTGCCGTTTACAAATGATTCTACATTTGAGCTATCTTGCATATCTACAAAATGAAAAACAATTCCATATTTTTCGAAAATAGTTTTGAATATACGATAG
>JACCDX010564303.1_pt1 | contig 27447 bp, 25 predicted proteins | sample 7449681 | NCBI WGS metagenome assembly JACCDX01 (sample SAMN15323450, study PRJNA562643) | freshwater metagenome | isolation source: river surface water | place: USA:Blue River Watershed | collected 2017-08-18
AATTGGTAGACGCACTAGTTTCAGGTACTAGCGAGTAACTTCGTGGGGGTTCGAGTCCCTTCCTGGGCACCAAGTTTAATCAAAGCTGCACAAATGGCAGCTTTTTTTTCGCAATTTATTTTCAGGAACACAAGCAGTTTTTCACAATAGGTTCACAACGGGTGCTCACCAGAGGGTTGCTTCGCAAGCTCAAACCTTTAAATGGGCAAGCCAACTAAATCGTGGCCTTCTACACCCACAATTCGGACGCGAATCAACTCACCGGCCTTGTAGGTTTTGCTAATTTTCTCAGGCGGCAATAATTTGACCACGCCATCAATTTCAGGCGCATCGGCGTAGGTACGACCGACACCACCCTTTTTGCCCAGGGCAATGGCCTTGTCCACCAACACTTGCATGGTTGCACCAACGCGGTGCTGCAGGCGTTGTACAGAGACTTCCTCGGCCACCGCCATAAAGCATGAACGTCGCTCTTCGCGAACTTCTTGCGGCAACATGCCCGGCAATTCGTTGGCCACAGCGCCTTTGACGGGGCTGTAGGCAAAACAACCGGCCCTGTCAATTTGAGCTTCACGCACAAAGTTCAGCAAATGCTCAAACTCTTCTTCAGTTTCACCTGGGAACCCAGCAATGAAGGTGCTTCGAATGACCAGCTGCGGGCAAACCTCACGCCACTTTTGAATGCGCTCTAAATTCTTCTCGCCACTGGCGGGTCGTTTCATGCGTTTTAGTACATCTGGATGACTGTGTTGCAATGGAATATCCAAATATGGCAGCACCGATCCTGTTGCCATCAAGGGCAATATTTCATCAACACTGGGATACGGGTAGACATAGTGCAAGCGAACCCAAGCACCATGTTGTTGCGCCATCTCACCCAAGGTTTGAACCAGCTCTACCATGCGTGTTTTGACAGGACGACCTTCCCAGAATCCAGTTCTGTATTTGACATCGACACCGTAGGCGGAAGTATCTTGGCTAATGACCAACAACTCTTTGACGCCCCCTTCAAAAAGTGCCTTGGCTTCTTTCAATACATCGCCGATAGGCCTAGAAACCAAATCGCCACGCATGGAGGGAATGATGCAGAAAGTACAGCGGTGGTTACACCCTTCGCTGATCTTTAGGTAAGCGTAATGACGAGGGGTGAGTTTGAGACCTGCGTCGCCAAATGCATTGGGAACCAAATCTAAAAACGGGTCATGCGGTTTGGGCAAATGGGCGTGGACGGCATCCATGACTTCTTGCGTTGCATGAGGACCCGTTACGGCCAGCACGCTGGGGTGCATTTCACGAACCATGTTGCCGCCGCCCTCGGCTTCGCGTGCACCAAGACAACCGGTCACAATGACCTTGCCGTTGACATTGAGGGCTTCAGAAATGGTGTCAAGGCTTTCCTTCACTGCGTCGTCAATGAAGCCGCAAGTGTTGACAATGACCAGGTCAGCGCCTTCAAACGTCTTGGAAGTCTCGTATCCCTCTGCACTGAGTTGCGTGAGGATCAATTCAGAGTCGGTCAAGGCTTTAGGGCAGCCCAAACTGACAAAACCCACTTTGGGGACTGGAGAAGCGGCCGAAATGGGGCCTGCGTTGGCTAGTTCGTTCATGCCCCTATTGTCCCAGTATTTCAGTGCTTTATCGGCCTTTGAGCTTTAGCCTTTCAAGGCTTCATGCCAAAAGCACTGAGAAATTGGGCGGTCTGCTTCTGCATTTGCTCTTGCATTTGCGCCATGATGTTTTGCTGCTGGTGGCCCATTTTGGACTGCATCAACATCAGAGATTGAAGGTTGCTTTCCAAATAGGCACCCATGTGCCCTTGCATGGCATGGCCATAAAAACGAATGATGTTGGACAAAACAGCTTCGGTGAACATGGGTGCCCCGGCCGATTCCTCTTCCAAAATGATCTGCAACAAAAGGCTGCGTGTGAGGTCTTCACCCGACTTGGCATCGCGAACCACAAAAGATTGGCCCGCCATTACCAGCTGCTTGATTTCTGACAAGGTGACATAACTCGAGGATTGGGTGTCGTACAGCCGGCGGTTTGGGTACTTTTTAATGACCCGCGGCGCCTGAGACTCGGCAGAGGATGCCCCTGGTGCAGCCTCACCTTGATTGTTATCTTGGGCCGGATTTTGGTTTTTGGCGCGAGTGTCACTGGCGGCTGGTTTTCTGGCCATGTTTGCAAATTCTCAATAAACAATGATCTGACATTGGACACAGCAATAGACCACAATATGCTGCACCGCAACACATTCTAAAGACATATTCCCCCCTTACAGTACAAGGAGTTACCCTCAAACAACTGGGGCAACAATTGGGGTCAGATCAACATTGTTTGACGAAAAATGCTACCGTGCGACTATGAAAATTCAAAACCTATTCCTTTTTAGCCTGCTCTTATGGAACACCACTGCCATGGCCATTGAAGAGCCCGCCTTCAAAGTGATCTCAAAAGCGGGTTCCTTTGAGGTCCGTCAATATGCCCCCATGCTGGTTGCAGAGACTGTCGTTGAGGGCGACATGGACGAGGCTTCCAATCGAGGATTTAGACGCATTGCTGACTACATTTTTGGCAACAATCAATCCGTTCAAAGCGGTAGCGCTGCCAAAATTGCCATGACCGCCCCTGTCACGGTAGAGCCACAATCTGAAAAAATTGCCATGACAGCACCCGTCACAATGAGTGCTGCAAGCTCTGACCCTGTGATGACGGCCAGCAACAAATGGCGAGTGCATTTTGTAATGCCTTCTCAATATACCCTTGCCAACATACCTCAGCCTAAAAACTCTGAGGTGAAGCTGCGAGAAATTCCGGGTAAGTTTTTTGCGGTCAACAGCTACACAGGTTTTAACAATCAGGCACGTGTTCAGGCCAAAACAGATGAGTTAAATGCTTGGGTCCTTGCACAGAAAATGAAAACTTTAAGTAGCCCGCAACTGTCACGTTATGACCCTCCCTGGACTTTGCCCATGTTCAGACGCAACGAAATCATGATTGAGATTGAAGACGTCAAACCGGCAAATTGATTTGAAAATCAAGCAACTGAATTCTGCAACCTAAACTCTCGCCACAACAAATACAAACCACTCATGACCACGATGCATGCGCCAACCACGACCGCACTGTCTGGCATCTGACCAAAGATTAGCCAGCCGCCCAACGTCATATAAATAATTTGTTGATACAAAAATGGGCCTAAGACAGCCGCTGTTGCATAACGATGCGCCAAAGCTGAGGCCGTGTGTCCCAAGCCGCCCGTCAAACCAGTCAAAATAATCACACCCCAAGTTAACCACCCCTCCGGCATCTGCCATTGCCACAATGCAAAGGGTGCCAACACCAAAGACGGCACGGCAGCAGATGCCAGTTGCGTCGTAATGGGATGATCACTGCTGGCTAATCGACGGGTCATTAAATTGAAAGCTGCGTAAATCAAAGCATTGGCGATGCTTAGAAAAATAGCAGGATGAAAACCATGACTGCCCGGCCGAATGATGACCAACACACCCACAAAACCAAACCCAATGGCCAACCACCGTTGCGTGTCCAATTTTTCATGGAGAAACCAGGCCGAAATTAGCGCAATGAGGAGCGGCACAGAAAACTGGACAGCACCCACTTCGGCCAACTGTAAATATTGCAACGCAAAAAAATTCATCCCAGTCATGAGCGCAAGCATGACGCCACGAAGCAACTGGAGCTTAGGATTTTGAATTGAGAACAACTGCTTGCCCATGGAAGGCATGAAAATAGCGGTTGTGAGAATGGTGTGAAACAAAAATCGAAGCCACACCACTTGTAGCACTGGTACGGTTTGCACCAACCATTTGGCACTGGTGTCCAAGGTTGCAAACATGAGCGTGGTCACGGTCACCAGCGTAATGCCGATTTGGCGATTCTTGGCGGTGTCACTGAAAAGTTGAGACATCTCTGCAATCTATCCTTCAATTGGGGTCAGATCAACATTGTTTTGACTCTTAAGAGACAACGCGGAATTGAAAGGGGTATCTGCCGATGCAAGTTAATGATAGGCTATGTATCAGCATTCAACGTTTTATTGAAAAAACTCACATCACCATGAACCGTCGATCAATCCTGTTGCTTAGCTTAATCAGTTGCGGACTTGCCACAAATGCTGCTGCACAAAACCCACCAAACTACCCCAACAAAACAGTCACACTGATCGTCCCCTACGCTGCAGGTGGACTGACAGATGTGTTGGCACGCGTCTTAACACCGCGTCTTGCAGAAAAATGGGGACAAAGTGTTCTTGTTGAAAACCGAGCAGGTGGCGGTACGACCATTGGGACAGCGGTAGCCGCAAAAGCACCTGGCGACGGCCACACCCTACTGATGACTGCTTTTGGATTTATTGGCAATCAAATCATGATGCCCAACCTGCCCTACGACCCCAAGGCCTTAACGCCTTTGTTCATGGTGGCAGACAGCCCTAGCGTTCTTTATGTGCGCGCCAGTTTGCCAGTCAACAATTTGGCCGAACTCATTGCTTATGGCAAAGCCAACCCCGGCAAACTCACTTTTGCTTCGTCCGGCAATGCATCTAGCCCGCACATTGCAGCCGAGCAATTTGCCGATATGACCGGGTTACAAATTGTTCACGTGCCCTATCGCGGCAATGGACCCGCCATCAATGATTTGTTAGGCGGCCAGGTGGATGCTCTGTTTGACTCACCCGCCACCATGTCACATGTCGCCACTGGCAAACTCAAAGTTTTAGGACATGGCTACGATCAACCCAATCCCCGATTACCCAAAGTTCCCGCCATCAGCCAAGCAGGTATTCCAGCATTGAGTCAATTCATGGCCGGTGGTTGGTTTGGCATTTTCATTCCAACATCAACACCTGAAAACATTCAGCAAAAAATCTACGCTGACATGAAAACGGTCGTCGAAAACAAAGACGTTCGTGAAGCATTGATGCGAACAGGTGTGGATGTTCGGAGCATGACTCGCGCCGAATTTGCGACTTATCTTCAAGGCGAACTCACACGTTGGGGCCCCGTCATTCGATCACGCAACATTCGACCCGATTGACCTGTCAAATCAAGGTAAACCCTATCAATTAGGGGCGTAGTTTGTCTTGCGAATCAAATAGTTGAGTGATAGTATTTATTTAACTTACCGGTCGGCATGTAAAAAACCAAAATTGGTACTGCTAAACGGCAAGTTCTGAAGTCAACAGTGATTTCAGACCCCACTCAACTGTCCACTTCCACAATTAGGAGACAACCATGAAACGCTTACCCCAGATCTCAAGCCTTGCCACTGCAGTGAGCATTGCCCTTTTGTGCGCCACCAGTGCGCAAGCTCAGGTCTCCAACGACGTGGTTCGCATTGGCATCATGGGTGACTTGAATGGCCCCTACGCTGCCAATGGTGGCCCTGGCTCAGTCATTGCTGCACGCATGGCCATTGAAGATTTTGGCGGTAAGGTTTTGGGAAAAAATATTGAATTGGTTGTAGCAGACGACCAAAACAAGCCTGACATCGGAACCAACATTGCTCGTCAGTGGATCGAGAAAGACAACGTCGACGTCATTTTGGGTGGCTCAGCTTCCTCAATTGCATTGAGCGTCAGTAACTTGATGAAGCAAGCCAACAAGCCCTACCTGTTGGCGGGCACTGTGACAGCTGCCTTGACAGGAAGCGCCTGCTCGCCCATGAACATTCAGTTCTTGGTAGACAGCTATTCTTTGCCCAAAGCTGGCGTGCAAAGTATGGTCAAGCAAGGTATCAAGAATTTTTACTTTGTGACAGTTGATTATGCTTTTGGTGCAGCTCTGCAAGCCGAAGGCACTAAATTCATCGAAGCGGCAGGCGGCAAAGTGGTTGGCTCCGTCAAGCACCCCTTGGGCACAACCGACTTCTCCTCATATTTGATGCAAGCTCAGGCCAGTAAAGCTGACGCCATTGTGGTGCTGAATGCTGGCGCAGACTTGAGCAATGCACTGAAGCAAGCTGCTGAATTTGGTATCACCAAAAAAGGCCAGGCTGTCAGCGTGTTTGGTATGACCATTAACAGCGTGAGCGCCATGGGTCTTGAAGTGGCACAAGGCCTGCAAATTACAGCGCCCTTCTACTGGGATCAAAACGACGACACGCGCGCATGGACAAAACGCTTCTTGGAGCGCAACAAAGGCGTTTTGCCAACCTACATCATGGCTGGCAACTACAGCGCCACCATGCACTATCTGAAGGCCGTCCAAGCAGCTGGTACAGATGATGGCAAAGCGGTTATGGCCAGAATGAAATCGACGCCCATTAACGACTTCTCAATGAAGAACGTCCGCATTCGCGAAGACGGTCAAACCATGCGCCCTGTCTACATTGTTCAAGTCAAAACACCCGCTGAATCTAAAAACAAAAACGACCTTTACAGCATCAAAGGCGAGATTCCAGCAGAACAAGCATTCCGTCCTTTGGCTGAAGGTGGATGCGACTTCATTGCGAAGAAGTAATCGGTAAAAAGTCAGAGAGGTTCAAACCTCTCTGACTTTTTTCAAACTTAGACGGCCAAGGTGCCGCCGTCTACCGGCAATGTGACTCCGTTCACATAGGTTGCCAAATCTGAGGCCAAGAAAACGGCCGCACCTGCAATTTCATGCGCTTGCCCCAATCTTCCCAACGGAATACGGACCATGAATTTTTCTAAACGCTGAGGGTCGGCACGTGTGACATCGGTCATGGGCGTGACGATCACACCGGGCGCGATGGCATTGACACGAATACCATCAACGCCTAAGTCGGCGGCCATAGACTGGGTGAGCATTTTGACCGCGCCTTTTGATGCGGAATAACCCAATGCTCTTGGTTGACCTAAGAATGCAGCGCCAGAAGAGATGTTGACAATACAACCTCGAGTTGCTCGAAGCGCTGGCAACCAAGCATGGATAGTGTTGAAGACCCCCAACAAATTAACATCCATGACTTTGCGAATGACAGCATGTGCATTGGGACTGTCAATTCCTTCACGCAAAATAACGCCAGCGTTATTGACCAAAATATCGATGTTGCCCAACTCATTTTGGACTTGATTTGCCAGTGTTTGAACTGCCGCCACATCGGTGACATCCAGTGCATAAACCCAGCCCTGCCCACCCAAGTCTTGAATTTTCTCTAGGGTTTGGTGACACCCTACCAAATCTAGATCGGTGATGACGACCTTGGCGCCTTCTTTGGCATACGCAACAGCAATGGCTTGACCAATACCACTGCCCGCTCCTGTTACCAATGCAATTTTTCCTGTCAACAAATTGGCCATAGCAATGTCCTTTATTTGAGATGTCTGTTGAGATTAATTCGCGTTGTTTTTGGCTTGGCGTGCACGCCACCAAACCAACCACTGACCCACAATGCCTTTTCGAAAGAGCATGACCACCGCGACAAACACCAGTCCTTGAACGATCTGAATCATTTCGGGCGAAGACACCATCAAATGCTCTAAAGCAACAATCAAAATAGCACCGACCAATGGGCCCCAGAGAGTTTGCATGCCACCCACAATGCAAATGAGAAGCGCATCACCCGAAGTACCCCAGCCAACATCCGTCAAGGAAGCCAAACCAAAAGCCATGACTTTGACACTCCCGGCCAAACCAGCAAGCGAAGCTGACAAAATAAAAGCGATCAGTTTGTATCGATTGACCTGATAACCTAGAGAAATAGCGCGTGGTTCATTGTCGCGAATGGCGGTCAGTACCTGGCCAAACGGCGAATACACAATGCGCCAAATACACCAAAATCCAAAACCAATTAGCGCCAACGTCACGAAGTAAAGCGTTTGATTGTCGGCCGTGTCAAGGAAGCCGAAAAACACGGGTCGAGGCACATTTTGCAAACCATCCTCACCCCCCGTAAAGGGCAAACGCAAGGCCAAGAAATACACCACTTGGGCAAAAGCCAACGTGATCATTGAGAAATAAACGCCCTGACGGCGAATGGCCAAGACACCCGTCACAAGACCTAGCAGTGCCGATATACCAACACCCGCCAATACGCCAAGCAAACCATCACCTGTCCAAGTCTTCAAGACATAGCCTGCGATGTAGCCCGCCGAACCAAAAAACATGGCGTGCCCAAAAGAAAGCAAACCAGCAAATCCGACCAAAAAATTGACGGACGCAGCCAGCAAAGCAACGCACAACATTTTGATGATGAACAAGGGATAGGCCACAAAGGGTGCCACTAAGAAAGCTGCACCGACTACCAGCCATAAAAATCGTTTGTAAGTCAGAGAAGACATCGAGGAACCTTTCACTGGCTACGACCAAAGAGACCATTAGGACGAACAGCCAGCATGAGAATCATGACGACAAAAATAACCACGCTGGCGCCTTCGGGATAGAACACCTTGGTCAAACCCTCAATGACCCCCAAGCCAAATCCCGTCACGATCGAGCCCAGGATGGAACCCATCCCACCAATGACCACCACTGCAAATACGACAATGATGAGGTTATTGCCCATGAAGGGACTCACTTGGTAAATGGGTGCAGCCATCACACCGCTAAAGCCAGCCAAGGCCACAGCAAATGCATAAGTCAGCATCAGCATGCGCGGTACATTGATGCCAAAGGTGCGAACCAAATTTGGGTTTTCATTGGCAGCACGCAGATAAGAGCCGAGCTTGGTTCGATCAATGAAATACCAAGTGCCTAAGCACGCGATCAAAGCAACCACAATGACCCAGAGTCGGTACAAGGGCACAAAAGTAAGCTTCAAATCAACACCACCCAACAAGGGGTTGGGGTAAGGCTGGCCACCAATGCCAAATTTATACTTGACCAAACCTTCCATCAAAATACCCATGCCGACGGTTAGCAGCAAGGCATAAACATGATCTAAGTGATACAAGTGCCTTAAGAAAAACCGCTCAATGAAAAGGCCCGATAGACCAACAATGATGGGGGCCAGTAACAAGGACCACCAATAACTCACACCCCATGTGTCCAGCAAAAACCAGGCTGTCAATGCACCCAGCATGTATTGCACGCCGTGCGCAAAATTAACGACATGCAAAAGACCAAAAATGATTGCCAAGCCCAGACTCATCAAGGCATAAAAAGAGCCATTGATTAAGCCAAGAAAAACTTGACCAAACAACGCTGAAGTGGGTACGCCAAAAATAGTGTCCATGTTCTTAATCCAAAGATAAAGCGTTCAGCCAAGTCATAAACCAAGCAGTTTCTCAATGCGATCTCGATTGGATGCAATGTCTTTTTGATGAAAGGTCTCTACCACTTGGCCCTCTTCAATCACATAAAATCGATCGGCGTAACGAGAGGCAAACCTGAAGTTTTGTTCCACCATGAGCACCGTAAAACCGCGACTCTTGAGCAAGCTAATGACTTGGCCAATTCGCTCCACAATGACTGGTGCCAATCCTTCGGTACATTCATCTAGCAACAACAGCTTGGCACCTGTGCGCAAGATGCGTGCAATGGCCAACATTTGTTGCTCCCCTCCTGAGAGTTTTGTTCCCTGACTTTTACGCCTAGATAACAAATTGGGGAAAAGCTCGTAAATTTCTTCAATCGACAGCCCGCCTGGTTTGAGGATAGGCGGCAGCGTCAAATTCTCTTCAGTACTTAAACTGGCAAAGATACCGCGCTCCTCAGGGCAATAAGCCACACCCAAATGCGCAATGGCCTCGGGTGGCATGCCCTCTGTTGATACGCCATGAATTTGGATTTGACCATCACGTCTTGACAACAAACCCATGATGGCGCGAAGTGTGGTTGTTTTACCTGCGCCATTGCGGCCCAACAAACAAACTATTTCGCCCTCTTGCACTTGTAAATTGATGTTGTGCAGCGCCTGCGTCTCGCCGTAGTAACCCTTCAGCCCTTCGACATTGATCACCACATTGGCCGCCACATTGGTCGATGAATCAAGCATGGCCACCTCCCATGTAGGCATCCATTACCAAGGGGTTGCGCGAGACTTCGTCATAAGTGCCTTCAGCCAAGACCTCACCAGATTGCAAGACCGTTACGCGGTCGCACAACTCTGCGATGACTTTCATATTGTGTTCGACCATTAAGACTGTTCGGCCTTTTGCCACCTGCCTGATTAATTGCATAACAGGGCCAATGTCTTCGTGACCTAAGCCCGCCATGGGTTCATCTAGCAAAATCAGTTCTGGCTCTAATGCAACGGTTGTAATTAATTCCAAGACACGTTTACGCCCGTAAGAACGTTCTCCGGCGGTGACGTCAGCCCATTTATCGAGACCCACCATGCCAATCAAAGAATGAGCCCGATCATTTAAACGATCCAATACTTGGTGACTGCGCCAAAAGGTGTAGTGCCATTCGGTTTGGCGCTGAAGCGCAACACGGACATTCTCCAAAACAGTCAATTGAGGAAAAACGGCAGAGATTTGAAATGACCGAACCATCCCCATGTTGGCCACTGCGGCAGGATTGCTGTTTTCAATGTGACGGCCATTGAAAAGGATGGTGCCGTTGGTGGGCTTCAAAAAGGTGGTAAGCAAATTGAAGCATGTGGTTTTACCCGCGCCATTGGGGCCAATCAAGGCATGAATGGTATGACGCTGTATTTTGAGATTGACATCCTTCACGGCATAAAAGCCACGAAATTGTTTGGTCAAACCCTGAGCTTCCAAGATAAAGTCTTGACTCATTCTTCAGGCCCTCGTTTCAGATTGATCACAAAAAGGCATGCGTCACGCCACCGTCTACTTTGAGGCACTCGCCTGTCACCCAAGCGCTTTCGGCAGAGGCCAAATAACACACAGCAGAAGCGATGTCTTCTACTGTGCCCAAGCGTCGCATTGGGGTTTTGGCAATTCTTTTTTCAACCATGGCGGCATCGACATTGACCCCAACGCCTTCAGTTGGAACTGAGCCTGGTGCCACCGCATTGACGCGAATTCCTCTGGGGCCAAAGTCAACTGCGGCCGAGCGTGTCAAACCCAACACACCAGACTTCACACCGCAATAAATCATGGCTTTGGGAATACCTAAAAATGCAGCAGCAGACGCCACATTGATCACACTACCGCCCTTGGTCATAAATTCAGCGGCGACTTGCATCCCCCAAACTACAGAGAAAAATCCTGTGCCCACCATGCGCTGCAGCATGTCTTGACTGATGTCTTCAATCTCGCCATACCTGACCCACATGGCATTGTTGACCAAGATGTCTAAATGACCATGTCGCTCTGTTAAATCTTTGGCTGCATCGAACAAGGTGGCGTGTTGCGCCACATCACCACCGTATGCCAGCGCTTGACCGCCCTCGGCAATCACTTCTGCTGCAGCAGCTTTTGCCAAATCAATTTTCAAATCTAGAATACCAACGATGGCACCTTCACGCGCCAATTGATTGACAATGCCTCGTCCAATACCGCGTGCACCCCCTGTCACCAGTGCCACTTTTCCTTGAAATCGATTCATCTTAATGTTCCTCTTTGATTGCCCGATGGGCTTTGTGGGGCGAATGCCCATCGGCAAATAAAATCTCGGGTAGACCGCGCGCGTCTAAACCCTTGATTGAAATCAATGCACCACTGTTTGGGTCATTGCTTTTCAGTAAATTGCCACTGTCGCGAATGCTGGTGACATACAAAGTGCTTAAATCGGTTCCGCCAAAGCTAGGGCATGTGGGATAAGGCACAGGGACTTGGATACTTTGCACCAATTGACCGTTCGACGAAAAACACACCACCTGACCCGACAAAACCATGGCCACCCAAAGTCTTCCTTCAGAATCGACTGTGGCACCATCTGGACCCGAATTGAAGGGTTGGGTATCAATAAAAAGCTCGCGCGGCCCGACCTGCCCTGACGTCACATCGTAGGCATAGCGCCAAATTTGACGGGCCAAACTGTCGGCAAAATAAAGCCAACGGCCATCTGGACTGAAACAAGTTGTGTTGGAAACACAAAATCCTTTGTCCAAGACTTTGACGACGCCAGCGTTGTCGATTTGATAAAGAACACCATGATGTTCATGGCGTCCTAAAACCAAAGAGCCCAGACATAAACGCCCAGCCTTGTCCGTTCTGCCGTCGTTCAAGCGCATACGCTCTGCGGGATGCTGTATGTCAATGAAATGCAAAAAGAGACCTGTTGAAGTGTCTAAGAATTGCAAGTTATTTTGCAAAGCCACAAGAATTCGACCGCTTTCACACAATGCAATAGAGCCAATCTCTTGGGGTGTGGACCAGCTTTGGTAAGCGCCCGTGTTGGGATGTATGCGCTGGATCAAACGGCGACGCGAATCGATCCAATAAAGACATTGATCACGACTGTCCCAAAGGGGCGACTCACCTAAGTCGTCCCTTTGGTTCAATACAAAGTCGATGGTCAAGGACATAGATATCAGGCTGGGTCTGTTGAAAGCTTAAAATCTTTGAAACGTTCGCGCAACTTTGTTTTCAGCAACTTGCCTGTGGCGGTATGTGGCAATTCATCTACAAACACCACATCGTCAGGCAACCACCAACGGGCAACTCGCTCACTCAAGAATGTCAGTAGTTCTTGCGCACTGACTTCTTGATTTGGTTTTTTGATGACGATCAGCAAAGGACGCTCCTGCCACTTGCTGTGTGCAACGCCAATGACAGCGGCCTCCTGAACACTGGGGTGACCAACAGCTGCGTTCTCTAGGTCAATGGACGAAATCCATTCGCCACCCGACTTGATCACATCTTTGGAACGATCAGTGATTTGCACAAAACCATCAGGGTCAATGTAGGCCACATCACCTGTGCTGAACCATCCCTCAGAATCCAATGCAGAGCCTGCCTCATTGCCAAAGTAGCCAGACAAAACCCATGGGCCTCTGACTCGAATCTCACCCACAGACTTGCCATCGTGTGGTAGACGTTGGCCCTCTGCACCAAAGACTGCAACTTCAACGCCAAAAATAGCGCGTCCTTGCCGTGCTTGGACGTCAAAGCGGGTTTGCACATCGATGCCTAGGTGTTTGGGTAGTAAATTGGCCACTGTTGCAACAGGGCTTGTTTCAGTCATACCCCAGGCTTGCATGACAAACACACCCAGCAAGGTTTCAAACTTCTCAATCATGGCCCGAGGCGCAGCAGAACCGCCCACCACCACTCGCTTGAGTTTCAATTTCTGCAGGTCAATTTTTTCTCTGTTCTGCTCAATGAATTGGAACAAGCCGAGCCAAACTGTGGGCACACCCAATGAAAACGTACACGCTTCCTTGATCATGTGTGCATACAAGCGATCGCCTGTTAAACCAGACCCTGGCAAAACCAATTTGGCACCACACATGGCCGATGCGTAAGGAATACCCCAAGCATTCACGTGAAACATTGGGACCGATAACAAAACTGAATCTCGCGCACACAGCGCCAAGCCGTCAGTGGCACAAATGGCAAAGGAGTGCAGCAAGGTTGAACGATGGCTGTACAAAACGCCTTTTGGATGCCCCGTTGTTCCAGAGGTGTAGCACATAGACGAAGCGGTTTCTTCATCAAAGGCTGGCCATTCATATTGCTCTGGTTGATCGACAATGAGTGATTCGTAACAATCCAAATTGGGGAGATCAAGCGCAGGTAATTGTTCGGGCTTACACAGCGCAACAAACCTTTTAACCGTTGTCAGTTGGGGGGCCAACTTCACCAACAAATCGCCAAAATCCAAATCAAAAAACACCACGCCATCGGCCGCATGATTCAGGATGTAGGCAATCTGCTCAGGAAACAAGCGCGGATTGACTGTGTGCAAAACAGATCCAACGCCTGCAACTGCATAGTAGAGTTCTAAGTGCCTGTCGGTATTCCAAGCCAACGTTGCAACGCGATCACCAGGTCCAACGTTTAACTTGGGCAAAGCATGGGCCAGTTGCGCAGCACGTTTTGCAACCGTTCGCCAATTGCTGCGACGCTCTTCTCCACCATACAGGTGAGACACAATTTCAACATCACCGTGGTAGGTGGCAGCGTGGGTCAGCAAGCCCGAAATAAGCAAGGACCTTTTTTGCATCAAACCTTGAAGACTCATACAGCCCCCTTTGATTTTCTAATAGTGTTAAGGAGTTCGTAAACAGCATCGTTGGGTTGACGTCCACCAGTAGGTTGTCGTAACTCAAAACTTTCAGACGTTAAAGGTCCATTGAGGGCTGACTTTTTTTGCCAGTCATATACGACAGTTCTGGCTGCTACTCGCCACTCTCCCTGACGCTTTTCAAAACGATCGACATAGCGGCCACACAACATGGTTTCAATGGCCTGTCCATTGGCATCTTTCTCTTCTTGATAAGCAGTGAAATAGGATTCAACAGCTGCCTCATTGCCATGCAATTCAATCAAGACATTGCTGATTTGATGCACCATGCGTCCAGCCTGCTGTAGCTTAACCAAAGCCATGTCGATAAAGCCAGCGGCAGTCCCTTTGTAGGCGCCATGGCTGTCAGTGGCGTCTGGCCAATAAGCTGCTCGCAGGGCTTTTTCATCCAAACGATCAATGCCTCGGCAATAGAGATACAAACAATCACGGATGGCTTCTCGGTCGATCAAAGTTTCAAGTGTGTAAGCAGTCATGGTAGACACCTCGTCAATATCAAGGGCAGGTTTGCAGGGAAATTACTGCATCTAAACAAACAGCGCCAGTTTGCTGAACAAGCAATGGATTGATGTCAACGCTTTGCAATTGGTCTGCATGGGCCATTGCAAAATCCGATAGACGGCACAGTGCGTTGACAACGGCTGCTTCATCCGCAACTGTACTTCCACGCCATCCACGCAACAACGCAGTTGACTTGACCTTGTCCATCAGTGCGCTGGCACTTGCAGGCGTTAGCGGCGCAGAAGCCAATGCCACATCTTTGAACAACTCAACAGAAGTTCCACCAGCACCAAACAAAATCATGGGGCCAAATGTTGGATCGACTTGCACACCCAAAATGGTCTCTATGCCACCCTTCACCATGGGGGTGATGAGCACGCCATCAATCTGGGCATTCGGTGCATGTTGTTGGGCTCGCGTCATTAGTTTCTCGAAACCTGCCTTAACGTCTGCTGCGTCTTGCAGATTTAAAAGCACACCACCCATTTCTGTTTTGTGGAGGATGTCGGGCGATGCAATTTTGGCAACCACGGGAAAACCAATTTCTGTGGCAAATTCCGAAGCCAATTCTGCAGAGCTGCACACCTTTTCAATGAGCACGGGAAGGCCGGCCATTTTAAGTGCGAGTTTCGCGCCTTGTTCCGTACTGACTTCTGTCAGCTTGGTGCCAACTGGTTTTTCTGTTGGCATGACATACAAGCGATTACGCTGTGCCGCCATATTGGCAGCCGCTCCCATGGCCTTCATGGCTCGGGTTGGGTCAGCAAAAACGGGAATACCAATGGCTTCAAGCTTTTCGGTTGAGGCCGGCACAGACAGCATGACCAACACCAGATCTTTGTGAGGATACTGACGACGCAATTCGGCCAACCGCTCTATGGTGCTGGCAAACCGATCTGGTGCAAGTCCTACATGGGCTAGATAAGCAAACACGGTTCCGTAGTTGCCATGCGCCAACATAATTTCGATCGTACTTGGCACGCCATCTGGCACTGAAGTTACCTGCGCTGTCATGTCCAGTGGATTGGCCGCTACAGCAAAAGGAAGCAAGGCTTTGGAAGCTGCCACACCCTCGGGTGGCAAAGGCGGCATGGTTAAGTTGAGTTCGCCTGCATGATCCGCCATCAACACACCAATCCCCCCCGAGCCCGTGATGATGCCCAGGGCATTGTTGGGCGGCAAGCGGCCTGTCACGGTGCAGTAATAGGCAATGTCTAGCATTTCTTCAATTGACTGCGGCCGGTATGCACCGCACTCTTGGAAGACCGCATCGAACACAGCGTCATTGCCTGCTAAAGAGCCTGTATGTGTACTGGCTGCGGCGGCACCCAATTCAGTGCGACCGACCTTCATGACCAAAACAGGCTTGCCTGCTGCTGCTGCCTTTAACAGCGCGGATCGCAGCCGCTGGCCATCACGACATGACTCTAAAGCGGCACAAATAACTTTGGTTTGTGGATCCTCGGCCAAATAATCGATGCATTCTGCGACATCGATGTCAGCCTCATTGCCAGTCGCAATAATCTTGCTTAAACCCAAACCACGAAGCGTGGCCATGCCATAGGCACAGGATCCAAAAGCACCACTTTGGGTGGCCAATGATATAACGCCGCTGCAAGGCTGAAGGCCGTAAAGAACAGTTGAAAAAGTGGCAAAGTATCTGGTGTCGACATTGAGCAAACCCAATGAGTTGGGACCCAACATGCGCACACCTGCTTGATGACACATAGCCACAATTTTATCTTGGGCTATACGCCCTTCTTCACCTAACTCAGCAAATCCAGAGGTAAGAACAACAACACACTTGACGCCTTTGGCAATTGATTCAGAGACTGCAGATTCAACGCCAGGCGCAGGAACCACAATGACGGCCTGATCGACATTGGCCGGAATGTCTCGAACACTGGCAAAGGCCGGTAGTCCTTGAATTTCGGCTGCACCGCTTTTGTTGACAGGGTAAATGGTCCCTTCGAATTTTGCTTCAAGTAAGAAGCGCAACAAACGACCACCAATGCGATCAGGGTCTGACGAAGCGCCTACAACTGCAACAGATTGCGGCACAAAAACAGGTTGAAGACTGTGCATAGCGACTTGTCCTGTTCAGTCAGCTTCAATCAAAGTTTGAGCCGTCAACCAATCCAAACATTCAGATGGTCCACCATGCTGCAAACTGCCACTGGTGGCTTGCATGGCCAATCGCGCCACCAAGGTTTCCCAGCTCATGCCCATACCGCCATGCAACTGAATGGAAGATTCAGCAACCAACCTGGCCAAGTTGGCCAAATAAAGTTTGATGAGTGTCATTTTGTAAGGGTCATCAGACAAACCGTGAGCATCAACATGCTCTACTTGATTGAGAACCAACCCTCGGGCATTCTCGTAGGCTACATACATCTCGACTGTACGATGACGCAGGGCTTGAAAGCTTGACAATGCCACGCCAAATTGTTGGCGGGTGTTTAGATACTCGATGGTGAGTTCAATCATGGCAGCTGCTGCCCCCACCGTCTGAACACAAGATAGCAAGGCACCTATTTGACGGGCTTGAGATACGGCATGGACAGCGTCAGCGCCTTGAAGCAGTACGCGATCGTGGGAGATTGTGAGCCCATTCAAATTGGCATCTGCGTACTGTCGCCCATCGGTCCCCGTGTATTTGGTGATTTGATTTGATATGTGTTCCCAATCAATGAAGACCAGCATCGATTCTTGCGATGTGACATTGCGAGCTCTGAACAATACATGCGTAGCTGGTTCTGTGACATCGATGCCAAACAAAGTGCCTTGCATAGCGCTATTTGCACCCCACCAAGGGGCCGTGATTTGGCCAGGGCCATTTTCTCCAGCATCAAGCGCAGTACAAACCGAAACATCGCCAGTCATCAGTGCACTCAATAACTCAGCAGCTTGCGGATGCGCCTTGGCTGCTGACAACAGCACTGGCGCAACAGCACATCGATCAACCAAGGGCGCGCCATTGCCCTGCCTTGCCACCGCCTCAACAATGGCAGTCAGATCTTGAATGGTTGCACCAACACCACCATCTTCCTCAGAGACTATGACTCCCTGCCAACCCAATGCCAACATTTGTTGCCAGTTGGCTGAAGCCATGCCGTCTGAAGCGACATTTGTTTTCGACACATCCTCTTGCGCCAACCGCAACGCTGTGTCGTAGAGATCTCCCGCAAACAGCGGCGTGGAACGAAACGACATGCTTAGACTCCAAAAATATCGCGGGCGATGACATTCTTCTGCACTTCACTGGTTCCCCCAGCGATAGTGCGCGATCGATAAAACAAATAGGTGTGAAGCAACTGCCTCTCCATGTCCAAATCATCCGAACCATCGGCTGCGGGCACATGGGGCATTAGGCGTTGCGAATAATGTGGGCCGACCAAGTCGTATGCCAAACTTGAAATTTGCTGCGACAGCTCTGTGCAATGGAGCTTGAGGGCAGACGATTTAGAGGAGCGCAAAGTACCGCTCATCTCTTCGGTAATGGCGCTCAAAAGCATTTCTTTGGCGCCCATGGCAGAAGCTTTTGCATGGAGCAAACGAGCAATGGCCGATTGCAAACTGGGTGTAGAACCATTCGCTTGGACTTTGGACTTGATCAGCTCCTCTACTTGTTGCAACTGACGAAGCAATCTGGGCACCATGGCTGGCGATAAACGTTCACGATCAAGCAAAAATTTGGCACAAGCCCAACCACCGCCTTCTTCGCTGATGCGGTTGAAAGCCGGAACCCTGACATCGGTCAGGAACACTTCATTGACATGGTGCCATTGGTCAATGGTCCGAATGGGTTTGATTTCAATGCCAGGTGAATTGACAGGGACCAAAAGCAAAGTAATGCCTGCTTGTTTTCGGCCTTCAGTTGATGTCCGCACCAAGGTGTACATCATGTCTGCTTCGTGCGCATGAGATGTCCAAATTTTTTGTCCATTGATGACGTAATCATCACCGTCCAAAACTGCCGAGGTTCTGAGAGACGCCAAGTCAGAACCTGCGCCCGGCTCTGAATAGCCCTGACACCACCATTCAGAACCATCCAAAATGCGCGGGAGAAATCGTTCTTTTTGCGCAGGCGTTCCAAAGTGCATGATGACTGGGCCAATGTGTCCCAATCCATGGTGATACAGCGGAGGGCAGTCGAGTTCTGCGCTAACCTCTTCGAATAAATATCGCTGCCTCAAGTCCCAACCGGTGCCGCCTTCAGTTGTTGGCCAATTGGGCGCGGACCACCCTTTTTGATACAAAATTTTCTGCCATTCTGCGTAGTCTTCGCGTCCAATTTTTTGATTGCTGCGGACCTTATTTCGAAGTGCTGCTGGACAATTTCCGCGCATAAATTCCGCTAACTCATGACGGAATTTCACATAATCGATGGTTGCATTTTCTGCGTGATTTAAGCTGGATTCAGTCATGAGAGGGCTTACTGGCGAACAGAATCGCAATGGAAATGAATGTGTTTAATTTACTTTACGACCGGTAAGTTTCCAACCCCGTGCTAACCCTTAGTTTGCGAGTGAAAATAAAGGACCTTAGTCTAGAAGACCGTAAAGTACGATGTCGACAAATTGGTCCACCACCAGTGGTGGTGTCAATTTTCCTTTGGGGTTGTGCCAACGACTCATTGAATTGACCGCTGCCAAAAGAACCCGCCCCGCCATGGCAGGATCTACATCCCGAAAATGGCCGCTGTCTATCCCTTCGCGAATAAATCCGCGCAATAATTTTTCATATTCATCACGCAATGCTACCGCTTTGGATTTGGAGGGTGAATCGCCATGCGTTCGGAAGGCGTTGGAGGAAGCAATCCATGCCTCTCGGTTGTGTTGGTAGTTTTCGGCCGTGGTCACCATGAACGCCTTGACCTTGGCCTCAGGGGTATCAACTCCCGCACAGGCATCTTTGACTTGATTGACCAAGGCTTCTAAAGATTCCAAAACAATTTTGGCGAACAGCGACTCCTTGTTGGGGAAATGGTAATAAAGCGCTGCCTTGGTAACCTTGGCTTCTTCAGCAATGTCGCGAAGGGATGTGCCATTAAAACCCCGTTCGGAAAACAAACGGCAAGCAATGCCAAGAAGCTGGGCTTGTCGATCGTCTCCACGAGGCGTTGCTGCCGAAGTCTGCAAAGGTGTTTTGCGGCTTGTTTTTGCAACCGTTTGGCTGGATGCTTTGCCTGCAGTTTTGGCTACAGTTTTAACTGCAGTTTTGCTTGTGGCTTTGCCTGCTGGCTTCACCGCTTTCTGAGTTGTTGTTTTGGTTGCCATGGATGCTCCAGATTGATGTCGTGGGCTACAAACCCCTCAGGTCCAAAACCTCAAGCTTATCGCAAGTATCGCAGGGCCTTCAACGGCCTACAAAATTGGGTTTCCGCTTTTCTAAGAACGCCAACTGTGCCTCACGGGTATCTTCGGTTTTGGACAATGCAACTGTATTGCCCTGCTCATAACGATAGGCATCTCGAACTGGCATGACTTCGGTCATGCGCGCTGCTTCTTTGGCCAAATGCAATGCTGTTGGGCTCTTACCTGCAATTTCGTGAGCCAATTCCATGCAATAAGGCATCAATTGATCCGGAGGCAACGAGGCCTCCACCAATCCTAGGCGGTACAACTCATCACCTGAAACCTTCATACCGGTAAAGAACATACGGCGAGCCGTAGACTGACTGAAGTATTTGCGCACAAAAGTCATGCCGCCAGCCAAGCCCACATTGATTTCGGGCATAGACACATAAGATTCCTTCGATGCAACCCAAATATCGGAAGCCATGATCAAACCAAAACCTGCCCCCATCGCAGGTCCATTAATGGCGGCAATGATGGGCTTGCTGCATTCTGCAACGGCATAGTAGCTCTCACGTACCAGTCGGTTGTGACGACCATAGGCGCCTGGCTTGCCGGCCAGGTTAGGCCTTTCGCGAATGTCTGCACCCGCAGAAAAAACTTTGCCTGATCCCGTTAAAACAATGACACGCACTTCATCCATATCGGACAGCAAATCAAAGAGCTCTGTGATTTCTGCGCGATTTTCTGCATTTTGCGCATTCACTGGCGGTCGGTTCAGGGTCACGACTGCAACGTAATCCGCAATCTCAACTTTGAGTGTGTTGTATTCCATGGTGTTTCCAAATGTGTCTAAAAATCAATTGAAAGAAAAGCTTACTTGTCGGCTAGTTACCTGTCAAGGCAACTTCACAAAGTGCTGTCACCTGTGTTGCCCGTGTTGACCGAAACTCGTTTGGACAACTGGGCAGCGAGCTTCTGCATGAGCAACAAGTATTCGGATTTTTTGGGTGCAATGCGCTCAATCGTCCCCCCCATTCCTAGCACGACAGCACGGCCTTGCGCGGTAATGGGCAAGGTCACGCAAATTGTGGCGCCGCCGATAAGAGGGATGTTTTCTGCCGTAGCCCACGCCTGTTCCCGCGCATTTTTGACGCGCTCCATCATCACATCGATCGGCTGTCTCATTTGAAAAGATTCTGTTGCAATGTTGGCACGACGGACCAAACGCTCGACTTCTGTGTCTGAATGAGCCGCCATCAAAAGCCATCCTGTTGCTGATTGCGTCAAGGGGCGCATGCTGCCCTCTTCTGTCACAAACCTCAAAGCATGTGTAGATTGAATCACACGAATGTATTGAATGTAGACATCGTTTTGCAGCGCTATCGAGACAGTTTCGCCCGTTGCACTGTGCAGGTCTTGCATGATTTCAAAAACTTCGCCTTGTCCAAACAAGGCATGGCTTATCCAATCACCAAGGGCGGTCACTTGCAAGGTCGGAAAGTACAAACGTGTGGCGCGGTCATAACTTAAATAACCCAGTTGCGTGAGATTTTTTAAAAGCACCGTTGCACTAGATTGCGGATAACCTAGGCCCAGACTGATCTCTCGCAAGCTCTGCGGTTTTTGCGACTTTTTAAAGTATCCCAAGACTTCTAAGACGCGCACAGCAGACTTAACAGAAGCGACCCCCATATTGAACCCCCAATTAACTGGACACACTGCGCGCCACAAAATTTACTTGCCTGCCGGCAGTTTAATTGACAAAATGAATTTTACTTTGACTGTTGATTGATTCGCACATGGCGCAATGCAAGTCGACAGATCTCTAGAACCTTTTCAGCAGAAAGAAGTCTCTTATGAAAGTGATCGTGACTGGCGCAGCTCAAGGCATTGGAAGAGCCATTGCCTTGAAAATTGCAAAAGATTACCAAGGCGCAAAACTCTTGCTGACTGATTTGAATCAAGTCAGTTTAGATGCAGTGGCCAACGAGGTCAGCGAACTTGGCTGCCGGGCTTATGTCAAGGCAGGCGACCTCACTGACCACATTTTCATTGAGGGGCTCAGTGCAGAAATATCAAACTTGGGCGGATTGGATGCAGTGGCAAGCAATGCGGGGATTGCCCTCCACAGCCCCCTCCTAAATTTGAGTCTAGAAATGTGGGAAAAAAACTTTGCATTGCATGTCAGAGCACCTTGGTTGCTGGCAAAAGTATGCCATGCGGCTTTGAAAGCCAGTCAGGGTGCTTTCATCATCACGGCATCGGTCTCGGGCACCCACCCAACACCTCCTGGTGGTGCTTACTCTTCAAGCAAAGCAGCTGCATTGATGTTGGCAAAACAAATGGCCGTTGAATGGGGGCCCGACGGCATTCGCGTCAACACTGTTTCGCCTGGCATGACGCTGACACCCATGACACACAGTGCCTACACACAGCCGGGTGTGATGGCGCAACGTGAATCACGCATTCCACTTCGAAGAATTGGACAGCCAGAAGACATTGCGAAGGCGGTCGCCTTCTTAATGAGTCCAGAAGCCAACTACATCACAGGAGCCGACATCGTTGTCGATGGAGGACTCACGCAAACACTGATGGCCTACAACCCCGGTTGGAAAACCTAAGCGCGTGACGCGTCTGCTTCAAATTTGAAATTGGCTTTGTAATTGTCTTGGGTGGCCAAGCCGCAGTACTCTCTGTATTTGGGAAATCCTCCCACAAACATGGTGAGGCCTTGCGGTTTGTCCTTGACGTTTGCGCCCAAATACCAAGTCTTGGCCTTGTTCAGTAGAGAACGTTTTGAAAGGGTGGCCACTATAGTCATCCAACCCTCCTCGGCTTGTGCGGTGGGCTCCATGGCTGTTTGCTTGTTTTTTGCCATGTGCTCAATAGCTGCCCCAATCCAATCGACATCATTTTCACTGATGCGAATGATGTTGGCCAAGGCTGCTGGACCATTGGGTCCGGTGGTCATGAATAAGTTTGGAAACCCAGCCATCATAAGACCCAAATAGGAGCAAGCGCCATCGGCCCATTTTTGGCTGACCTTCATACCATCGCGGCCTTTCACATCAACGGCCAGCATGGCGCCAGTTAAGCCATCGTAGCCAGTTGCCAAGATCAGCATGTCCAATTCAATCTCACGATTTTTTGTTCTTACGCCCTTTGGCGTAATTTCTAAAATTTCCTCTTCATTGCAATCCACCAAATGGACCGTTGGCAAATTGAAGGTCTCGTAATAGCTGGTATCCAAACAAGGCCGACGCGCAAAAATGGGATAGCCTTTTGGTTTTAGTTTTTCTGCTGTGACAGGATCTTTAACAACTTCGTTAATTTTTCCCCGTACAAAATTTGCCACATGTTCGTTGGCTTCTTCATTGACCATCAAATCTGTAAAGGTCCCCAGCATGGCCAAGCCACCTTGTTTCCAGGCGTCCTCCATGAGTGATTGACGTTGCGCTGGCGTGACGCTGAAAAAAGCGCGCGTGCTAGCCGGTCTGTTGCCTCCTGCAGGGCTGTTTCTGGCAATTTCGCGCAGACCCGCGTAGTTGCGTTTGACCTCCGCCACATAGTCCGGCTCCAACTTGACATTGCGCATGGGCATGGTGAAGCTGGGGGTTCTTTGAAAAACAAACAACTCGCCCGATTGCGGCCCTACTTCTTGAATAATTTGAATGCCTGTTGAACCCGTACCAATGACGCCCACTTTCTTGCCGGCATAACTGACAGGCTGATGAGGCCATCGGGCAGCACGATACAACTCCCCCTTAAAGCTCGCAAGACCTGGAATATCAGGATCTCTAGGAATTGAAAGCGGGCCGGTGGCCATGACGCAATAAGTGGCTTCAAGTACTTCACCTTGGTCGGTTTGCACCACCCAGACCTGACGCATTTCATGCCACTCGGCGCTGGTCACGCGAGTATTGAATTGAATGTGACGGCGTAAATCAAGTCGGTCGGCCACAAAATTGATGTACTGAAGTAGCTCAGGCTGAGCCGCAAACTGCTCTGACCACGTCCACTCTTGCTCTACTTCGTGAGAAAAACCAAAGCTGTAATCGATACTGGGCAAATCAACGCGCGCGCCAGGATAACGATTCCAAAACCAAACACCGCCGACATTGCTGCCCGCTTCAAAACCTTGAATTTTCAATCCCATTTGATTGAATTTGTAGACGGCGTACATACCGCCAAAACCGGCGCCAACCACCACCACATCCAAGCGGCGCGTTGGGTTATTTTGAGCTGTATTATTTGAAGTCATTTGAGTCTCCTGTCAATGCAGGCACATGATGCCTTACCGTTCGGCAGGTTATCAAGTTTTATTTGAACATGCAAATCAAAATCACATATGTGTATTTTTGATTAATGTTGATCTGACCCCAACTGATTAGACCTTCGCAATGCCGAGTTTTTGTCGTGCAATGGCGTTGACCTCTTCAGAGTCGTTGAGCACATAGCCCTTTTCTAACATCCGGGTCATGTATTGCTTGTTGTAGAGAAATGCAAGTATGAACTGCCACAAACCGAAGGTGAGGATGGTGATGCACAAATGAAGCAATCCCACAAAAAGCTCTCCTCGAAATACGGGGACGAACCACCCGAAAAAAAGGAAAGTCCAACTAAAACCGTAAAAACCTGGCTTCATTAAACCGGTCTGGGGATGAATCAATGCAACTCTGGTGGCCATTGCTTAAGTTTTTCCTAGAAGTCTGTGTATGCAATGCACAAATTATGAAGTAATCTACAGTTGTCATCATGCAAATTTTTGAAGTTATTCATGTCTTCAAGCACACTTCATTCAACGAATATTTTAGATCCAGTCCAACAAGTCAAAGTCCATTTGGCAGCAGCATTGCGTATGGCTGTGATGGATGGCTTTGACGAAGGCATTGACAACCACTTCACAGCCTGTGTGCCGGGTCAAAGTGATCAATACTTTGTGTTGCCATTTGGCCTTCACTGGTCTGAAGCCAAGGCCAGTGACATGATGATTTTCAATGAAGCAGGACAGACCTTGGAAGGACGCGGTGTGGTGGAACTCTCCGCCCAAAGCATCCATGCACCATTGCACAGACTGACCGGCGCAAAAGTTGTCTTGCACACCCACCAGCCCTGGGCTACAGCACTCAACATGCTGCAAGACAACCGTCTATTACCAGCCACCCAAACTGCTGCATTTTTTCATGGCCGCATTGCATACGACGACACCTACACTGGCTTGGCATCGTCTTTAGAAGAAGGCGAACGACTGGCTGCGTTGATGGGCGACAAAACAGTTTTGTTTTTGAAAAATCATGGCGTTGTGACCATTGGCGATACCGTGGCGCAAGCTTACCGTCGCTTGTACAAACTTGAAAAAGCTTGCCAGACTCAAATTTTGGCCATGAGTACAGGAAAAGCCTTGAACATCCTTAGCGACGAAGTGATTCAAAGGGTGCTCACCCCTTCTGGGGCAGATCGCCACCCCAGAGGTGAACGAGAGCGGCTTTACTTTGAAGCCAACATGCGAATACTAGACCGCACCAACCCCGGCTATGCCGACTGAAACAGATGGGGTCAAACAAATGGGGTCAGATCAAAATTAATTGTTAAATTAATTTTGATCTGACCCCATTTGTTTTTGGTGATCTGAAGAATGTTGGTAGGCGCGATTGGACTCGAACCAACGACCCCCACCATGTCAAGGTGGTGCTCTAACCAGCTGAGCTACGCGCCTACAAATTCAGCCCGCATTGTAGCATCAAAAAAAGGGCCGGATTTTTCTGCCCAAATGTCTTAATTTCGCTTAACCAGGGCCACCCCTGATACCGAAGTCACAGCTTGCATGACGCGCTTCAAGAGGGACGCATCTGACACTTCTACAGTGAAAGTCATCCAAGCTGCGCCCTTCACTGATTGAGTTTGAACCCCAATCACATTCATTTTTTCTTTGGCAAAAACCTCAGAAATATCGCGCAGTAGCCCCTGCCGATCGGTAGCCTGCACCGAAACCTCCACGGGGTACAACAAAGTTTGACCTGGTTTTTGCACACCCCATCTGACTTCAATGACCCGTTCGCCATGTCTGGCCAACAGCCCTTGAAATTGACGACAGTCTTCGCGGTGAATGCTCACCCCCTTGCCTCGGGTCACGAAGCCGCAAATGGCATCGGGCGGAGCGGGTCGGCAGCATTTTGACAATTGCGTGAGCAATGAATCGACACCGACCACCAATACCCCTGACTGTGACTTGGGGGGCACCACGCGCGACTTTTTCAGCAACACAAAATCATCAGGGTGCATCACTGGCTCGGGCGGCCGTAAGAAAACCTCGATATTTCGCAAAGAAAACTCATCTTTGCCTACGGTTTCAAACAAAGCCTCAGCCGATTTAAAACCTAGATCGGAAGCCAGGTCTTCCAACTTGATGGCTGTCTTACCTTCGCGTTGCAAAATCTTCTCAACCGCTTCACGCCCCTTTGCGATGCTCTCATGCGTAATTTGCGCATTGAACCATGAGCGAACTTTGGAACGTGCTCTGTGGCTGACCAAGAAGCCCAAATCGGTATTGAGCCAATCGCGTGACGGCCCACCCTCCTTGATCGTTGTGATCTCCACAGTTTGACCGTTTTGCAAAGGGGTGTTGAGAGGAATCATCATGCCGTCGGCTTTGGCACCCCGACACCTGTGACCCAAGTTGGTATGAACGGTGTAGGCAAAATCGATGGGGGTCGCCCCCTTGGGTAACTCCACAATGGCGGCATTGGGCGTGAGCACATAAATGCGATCTTCAAACAAACCTGCACCATCCACTTCGGACGAGGCCACCTTTTCTGGCGTCATGGCTTCTGTAGCGTGCACAACGCTAGAAGACATTTCTCTTTCCCAAGCTAGCAATTGCCTCAACACTGCAATTTTGGCGTCGTAATCGCTGTTGGCACTGACACCGACATAACCTTTGACGCCCGCTTCTTTGTAAGCCCAGTGGGCTGCCACGCCATGCTCTGCGTGATCGTGCATGGCTTGCGTTCGAATTTGAATCTCGATTGGCCGACCAGTTTGATCTCGAACAACGGTATGCAAGGATTGATACCCATTGCTTTTGGGCTTTGCAATGTAATCGTCAAATTCAGAGGCAATGGGCACAAACTGTGAGTGAACCCAACTCAGGGTTTCATAACAATCGGCAACGCTGGGCACAATGACTCGCATCGCGCGTATGTCAAAAACTTGAGAAAAATCGAGCGACTTGCCACGCATTTTTTTCACAATGCTGTAAATGTGTTTGGGCCGGCCTTCTACATTGGCACGAACATTTTGCAAAAGCAAATCTGCCTGTAATTTCTCGCGCAAAAGCAGCATATTGCTCTCACGTTCAACTCGCTTTTCGTCCAGCAGCTTGGCAATTTTTTTATAGGTGTCTGGTTCCAAAAATCGAAACGACAAGTCTTCCAATTCCCATTTAATTTCCCAAATGCCCAAGCGATTGGCCAAGGGTGCAAACACTTGCAAAGATTCTTTGGCCAATGACGCAGGCACTTCTTTTTTGGCACTTGCAAAATAGCGCAGCGTTTGCAAAC
>JACCDX010362671.1_pt1 | contig 27446 bp, 27 predicted proteins | sample 7449681 | NCBI WGS metagenome assembly JACCDX01 (sample SAMN15323450, study PRJNA562643) | freshwater metagenome | isolation source: river surface water | place: USA:Blue River Watershed | collected 2017-08-18
AAAGTACAGTTGAAGATTTGCATTCGCGACTTTAACGCAAACTTCGAATCATTTGTTGAAGATCTTACTGATTCATCAGATGATGAAAAGTAGATGAATTTACATATTTCATAAATATGGTTCTGACTTTGTGTTTCTACATTCAAAACATTTTTTTATATTTCTATAACATCGCATTCATTTACTGTGATCTACTTACAAGGACCAATGGATATGCCACGGTGCGCGAATGAACGTGCAAATACCCTGTATTTGGATATGTATTTGATCATATTACTACTAAACGCCATGTCCGGCATTATTTGATTGTATCTGCAGTCATTATGTGCAGTTGCAAGAATTTATATATTTCATTTTTTATGCAAATGACGAACTACCCGCGGCTTGACCAATAATGACTTAGTTCTACGCTTGCAAATGAACAATGCTATGAATATTACAAAAACTATAAACCCAATCCACCACCAGTGCACATGCGACTCATCGACAGGATCAATGCAAAATGATTCTTGATTGAATCTATATTGCGGTAGTCTGCATTTTTGCTCTTTATCAAATGCACAGATGTCAGGGTATAGTTTGCACAATTGATTGCATTGAGCGATCGTTAAGTTACCTACTGTGCCACATACCGGCGTAACAGTACGTACGCCATCTATGATAGTTAACTGATCCGAAGCGATGGTCTGAAGCCATGGCTTCATCCCTGGGTATGTATCCAACACAAGTTTATTAATATTACCATCTTTGTCGGTCGCGGTCTTAAGGATTGCCATATAGATATCATCCTTTAACGCGCCTGGCTCTTGAAGCTTCTTATCGATAAAGGCAACGCAATCTGCCTTGACAATATTGGACATCTCGGCGCAACGTGCCGCATAAGGCACTTGTTCACCAGCAAGTACCATTGCAATACATAGTGAGTCTGACATTGGGTCATTTACTGAGATATAATATTTTAAATTCTCTACTCGCGCGTCGTTAATTAATTTAATCAATGGATCACTTGGCGAATTGATTGTAAGCCATTTATGCGCCTCTAATACATGCCGATTATATAAACGTTCACTTTTACTGAGATCCACTTCATAGTTACCAATACCGCGATCGGCCCCTGTGATATATTTAACAATAAACGCATGTGTGCGCACACGAAGGTAATCGATTTCGTACAATAATGGAATCGTAATATCCTCAATAGTAAGCTTTGATATGACAACATCGAATACACGTTCATACTTGTGCATAAACATATTCATGAATCTACTATCGTCGTTAATTTGCTTAATTACCTCTGAAGTACTCCGATTCGAATGACTAGACACTCGCTGATCGATAAGCTGTTCAGCGCGATCGTTCAGCCAAGTAATACCTAAACCAAAGTTAGTCGGCCGCGCATCCTTGCTTAGCTCTGTAATTGCCGCGTCTGATACAGTGGTATATACTTCCTTTGATGGATCCTCCGCCAGGAAGATGCGCATTAAATTGGTTACATTATCAGATGATAGATTATCAATATTCTTTAAAACATAAGCTCGGGTAGCGCCACCAAGTGCACTATAGTACGATGCAATAGTCTGCTTTGACGTTTTGGGAATAATTACAGGATTGGCATATACTTCATTTGTACGTTCGGTAGCTAGAGTACGTACAAGTCGACTGGCATATGATAAGCAATCAGAAGATGATATATTATCTGTCGTACAATATTCTTGAGATCCAACATCGCAAGCGGCCCTTACCGATGGGTCAATATTCTCTTGTGTACATACAGAAGCACATGATGTTGAAAATGCTTCTGTAAGATGTTCAACAAATGAAAACTTGTTTCGGACACACTGGCGTTTGGGCGGCATGATTATATAAGTATGAATATTTACTTGCTGTAGTTTGTACGGAATGGAGCAATCGTATCATTCAATGGCGATACCCCATTATCGAAATCTTGTAATTTAGTTAGTTTGGTCATACGCTGAGATACACCGGCGCGAGTTTGGTAATTGTTATTCATTGTAGGATCGGTATCGAACTCAAAATCATTAAGTGTATTCACGACTGGCAATGCATTAGATCCCGTAGGGTTACTTACAGAGACTTCATTGAGTGCAGCAAAGCGACTCTTAGTCATTCGTACATTACCCACATGATCAATACTTCTTTGAGGCATTCCTAGTACGCCGGATACAGACTCCATGCCTTCTTTGATAGTTCGTGTATCTACGGAAACATCTGCGTTTCCTAACTTTGGTTTATTTGCAGCATTGTGTTTGTTTGATTTCTCAGCTGGGCGGCCACGATATGTTTCACGTTGTACTTGTTTAGAAATTGCCAATCTATCGCGAGCAGGTGCTGATAGATGATTGGTAACATTAAACCCACTATCACTAGTAAGAGGCTCAACTAAACTTTCCTGTGCATAACCGCCTTTATTAGGCTTATAGTGCATTGCCTGATCTGTCATTTGCCGCTTCCCTGACTGCGTCCCTACAAATCGGTCGACTTGACTAGCCTGAATGGATGGCAACATAAATGAACCCAAGCCATATGCCGCATTAGAATCTTTCGATAAATGAACATTTACGTTTTGAACATTGCGACGAGCAAGTTTTTGTTTATCGCCATCATTAATCATTGGCGCTGATTTCGATTGATTGAATTGTTCACTCTTGAACTGAGTATCTTGTTGCCCTAGCCGGAACACCGCAGTAGCCGCCTTATCTACATCCTGTTTTGCTCTATAGATGTTAGATACTGAACTTACCTTATACTTCGTATCCGGCTGAACTTGCCAATTAACGCCAATCATATTCGAAAGCTTACTGATCGGATCAGCTCCGTATTTAGGTAAAATCTTCTCTCCTCCAGTTTGGTAGATTACTTGGTCTTCCTTAAGGGTGTCTCCCACTTCATGGATGGTCTTACCTGGGTTCGGATTCGCGCGTGAAACCATAGTATTAGTACTATCATCGAAGATACCACCCATTCGGGTAGCCGTGTCGTTGAATCCATCTTTGACTTGGCGCAGCATCCGTTTATTGCCAACCATACCTTCGGTACGTACATCTGCGACATCTTGTAGTTTGCCGTGAATGTATCGACTTTGTCGAAACTTCTGTTGTTCCATCAGCTGATCAGTACGTACTGTGGTAGTACTTAAACGCTGATCCTTTGTTAAGTCACCAAGAAATAGCTCAGGGTGGAACGGAGCATGTGTATAACGACCCCCATGTTCTTGAGTATTTAAGATAGATTGACTAAGTGGATTATGGCCTTTACGAGGAAGGTCTTGCTCAAACAAAGGCGCGTCAGGACCAGTAGAACGAAGTACCTCCTTCATGTAGTTCTCTACCGTACGAGGATCGTAAATATCATCGGTCTTGATATACTTCTGCTTAAGGATCTCATCCGGGAGAGAAGGGATATCATACAATGCACGTCGCTGAGATCGAGAGTTCATATCTTCGCGATTATATTGATTCACAGATAGTCTACAATTATACATTAACTAAGCATTTGAAACGAGGGGAATTACCTGCTGCTGGATATCCAGCAGCAGGTGCTGTTAAGGATTGTATTATTGTACTTGTTAACAGAGAGCATTCCTAACTATGTGTATCTAATTGTTTCTTAGTTAAACACTGAGCATGTCCATCTTTACATCTATCATGTAAAGATGAGTCTATTTTGGGTCGACCATCTAAGTTATATTATCTTACTCCAGAAGCATTCTTCCTAGCATTGCAACGTGCCCATAAGTGGACAATTCATTTTTATGCAAAATTGACAGAAAATATAATAAATATACCCATCAACAGTGTATACACAATGACCTCTAATGCCACGCTTCAAACGATTCGCACAGTTCAGGCAGAGCTGAACGACCTTCGAGCCACTACTATTGCCACTATCGATTCGTCTCTTAAACGACTGCGCGCACTGGAGAGATCCATTCAACTAAACGATGTTATAATTATTGAAAGCGACGACGATAGCGATGTTACTCATTATGATACGGAGACTATGAGCGATGATGAACATATGTCTGAAGACTTTTCCGGAGATGTCAAACGCAAACGTAGCCCATCTAATGCCACCTATCCATCTAAGCGCCATCACGCCACTACATATAAAACTCCTCCATCTAAGCGTACCATTCGAGATGTTCATAATCAGACATCGGTATACTTGAATACAATGGCAGACGCGCGTGCTAAACGCGCCAAGCGCGAGTTGACGTGGAAGCTACCACTGTTCTAGTCAATAAGACTATTTCGTTTTTTGTGGCCTGCGGCTATTGAAATGACTAAAATTGAAAATTGTATTACTAAATATACAATTGGACACCAAACGAACAACTACCTCAATATGCTCTTCCGTACGCAGCTTGAACTCAACATTACAATCAAGGACATCAATGCGATGTATGCCACCGACTATGATCAGATGCTACTTGATCATGCTAAGTTGATGTATCAAGGTAAATGCCGTGATGGTCAGTATGTTAAAAGCATTGATCGTCTAGTAAAGCGTTCATTGCCTAACTTGGTACGCCGCGACTTGGATGCAAAAGTTCGTGTCTACATTGTAGTAGAAGCGACTGCGATCCGGTATGATCAATACGATATCATCACTGGAATGAAGATCAAACAAATTATCCTTGCTGGAAAACACGCAAACTACGATACAATCGAATGCCGCAATGATCACGTAATTGCATTCTTGCGCATTCAAAAGGGCGTAGAGCAGTTTAAGGTTGGGGACAGTATTCCCATTCGCGTAGGTCAATCATTGTATAAGATCGGAAACGAGCAGGTACTTGTGAATGGTTATCCATTCTTACCATTCTTGCCTGACCAAGTGATGTACAATGTTGGCAAACTATCGCCAGAGACTAAAGCGTTCTTTACTTCTATGGTCGCGCCTCTATTCGAACGCGAATTGAAGCGTAAAGAAACTCTAAACCGCGCACGATGGGAATTCTTTTCGAAGTTAATCCATCCATGTAAGAAGGAAACGAAGGCAGGCGCTATCGACATTCTGAATATCGACTCCATCCAAAATGGAACTTTTGGAATTGACTACTCCGCAAATATGGATGCAATGAAAATCAGTTCCTCTAACCCAAAAGCAACTGAAGTTGTCACTATAGTGTCAGAGGAACAGAAAAGTGCGATCACACGCCTCACGTTCCCATTCATTAAGTGGCTTGAGGCAGTTAATGACCTAACCGAACAATACGACTCCGATGACGAGCTTAGTAAGTTGGATCACGTTTGGAAGCTATATTCCGATCATAAGTACTAAATGTACATAATTCATTTTTTCTGATAAGTGCACATGATAATATATAATCATATCCAATGCATTCAGTCGATATCAAATCAATTAAGAAACGGATTGTTGGTTCGATCAAAGACTTGGATCGAACTGATTGTATTGATATTTGCGTTCTTATCAAAAGCAACATCAACGATTCGTCAATGATCAATGAAACCCCACGCGGTACCTTTATCGACCTTGATCAATTAGATACTAGTGTATTACATCAACTTGACAATATGATCAGTACAAAGTTACAGCGAATCTCTCAACGTTAATAAGTTTACCAAGTAATATATATAACAAGCACTAACGATATGAGCGATACTATCTTTGATAGCTTTATTGCTAGTGTGTACGGTGGCGGTAGTGCTGTCGAGCTATTTGACAACTCTATTGATATCATTGGTGGTATTGATGATATTACAGTAGAAACAATGTTTGGAGGTACAGTGGACGATCCCGATGTTTACGATGAACAACCATATAGCTCACCTGATGATAATGTTCTGGAATCAGAGGTCGTATCTGAGGAGCCCATCGACGGGGGCTTATTCGAGATTGATGGCGGAACTAGCATTCCGTTAGAAGTCGATAAATCAGAGGGCGGCTTGGTATCCGAAGTGAAGTTCACATTTGACAAACCAGTAGTTGCATATGATGATAAGCTACTATCATCTAACGTTGCACCGATCGCATTTAAGGTTAACTTGGATCGCGAACGTAATGCCGATACAAAAAAAGGTGCAGGTACCATTGACGCATCATTAGATGCAAAGGATGTCGCTAGTTTGATTAGTGAATATATGTCAATCTAATCGATCTGCTCTGTGAATCGTTTTTTTAACAAATCAACCAGGTCTTGGCGTTTCGCATCGGTTAGCTTTTCCTCAGTAACTTTCGCTTCTGCCTCTGCCTTCTCATACGCATTTAACATATTATCAGTGTCTTCATTGAGCGCATTTACCATATCCTCGTACATGCCGTGAATAACATTTTTATTCACATTTGGATTGGTTTCAATCAACAAGTATTTGTAGTAGAGCGCGTATTGTGCATTCTTGTAATGGTACATATACCGACGCCCAGAACGGATACGTTCTTGATCATCGACTGACTTCGGCTTGCCAAACACAGCCATAACATAACGACGAAACGCATTTGCATTGAAAATACCTTCAACTGCCAGATACTGAAACACAATTGGATGTACTTGATTAAACATCTTTGATGGTTCAAACTCAAGGATTGCTTTCTTGCGCTCAGGCACATCTAGTCTCAGTAATCTATGTTCGTTTTGTGTGATAAACGCCATGATTCGATTGGCCGCTTCAATGCCTTCGGCTGCCATGCGTTTGGCGCCATCTGTATAGAACGAAGTATCGGTTGACATAACTTATATTATTGACATATGCTATTAGAAGCATTCGATCTTAATATTCAATCTTTGAACTAGTTGGTCCCCATTTGTTAATACTGTTATCAAACGGCATTACAACATTACTATCGCGCCCGATTGAGCTACCTGAGCTGGACACATTCGCAAGGGTATTTACCATAGTACCATGTTTTCGTGCTACGATTGGCTTAGGCATTACTCTACTATTGTATTTCTTGTCATTGCCCTTATTGAAGTCAGCAATGACTGTGGCATGTTTAGGTACCGTTGTTCGTTTGTAAATGTTCCAAGCAGTTACGATAGTAGGTACAATACTGCCTGCTAAGATTGCCAATTTCCACCATAATGAATCTTCTAACTCAGATAGGCTCTTGGCGCGATCGAGTAACTTACGCTCATTTGGGTCTGTAGTATTTGGGTCAATGCCTTCTACTACATATACCACCTTTGCCTTTGATGTAATTTGCCAAATGATAATTAAGGCAGTCATCGCCAATACCAACATCTTGGCAAACATTGCAATCTTGTCCCACTTGTCGCAGAAGATAACGGTACTGTCTTCGGCCACCCAACGGCGCGCACGTTTGACTACGAAGTTGGAACTCTTTGGATTCCAAAATGATGTAATATGCTCAACGGGAGTCATTCCGGAGTAATGAATGCTATAAGCGGGGGTGATTCGATACCAATCAGGGTAATTCTTCTGGTACTGAATTGGGCTATTGTAGTCGGCAAGACTAGCTGTGTTATGGCCTACAAACTCATAAGGGATAGAGTATACATCCGCAGTGTCGCTACCAATGAACTCTTGTGCTTGCTTCTTCAGTTCGTCGTCTGTAAACTTGTACTTCGAGTCGATTTGGGTAAGCTGATACAGCGACTTGAACTTGTCCTTGATCGGCATCGTACGATATTATATTATATCAATTCAATTTACTGCAGATTTTCGGTTATTTGTCGCATAAGCATTTCCTCTCCTTTATCGAATTTACCATTTGCAATAAATTGATCTACATCTAGGCCCTGGCTAGGGCGGTCTTTGGTCTTTCGTGGTTGCTTCATATTCTCAGTTCCTTTATTGCGATTGCGGCGTTGTTCATAGATACGTTCGTACGCCTTTGCCTTTTCTTCAATCATGCGCTCTGTAAGTGGGGCTTCAGGTAGCTCTTGATGATATGCCTTAAGAGTAGAAGGCGCGTCGGGATCTTCTTGATCATCTTTTTGCATCTCCTCAAGAGCCATCTTATAGAACGAACTTGTGTCTTCGTCTCTAGAAGATGCAAACTTCTGCTTTGAAGGCTGACTCTGTACAATTTCTAGCTTTGACAACGCCGCCATGATTGAATTAACGCCATAAATATATGGCTGATCCGCACTTACCCGCATTGCCGGAATTGATTCCATGCCGTCTTTAACATAATCATTAATATTTGAATCATCAGCGACATCAATTGCGATAGTAAACATATTATTATTGATAGCGGTATGGCGATCATTGAGATAGTCAATGATACGTTTATTATATTCATCATGTCGTAAATCATCTTTTAATACAATAGTCACCTTTGAGAACTGTCGCATTAGGCCCAAAATTGAAAACAATATCTATATATATAGCTTCTCGATCCTTCCCGATTGTACTCTCTCATTATGCCGTCTGCCAAGATTATTAGTAGTTCATCTAATGGCATTTCTCTTGCTAAGACTCCGTATGCATCTCTAGCAGCACTGGTGCCCACTACAGTCAATCGTCGAATCACATTCGAACTGAAACATGCCAACTGTGCTTTAGCAAATGCTATTCGCCGTACGCTGATGTCAGAGTTGCCGATTAAGCATTTAACAGTTTCACTGACTGATATCAAGTCAACTGATCCGTATATCATTGGAGAAGCAATCCGCAAGCGCATCGAGATGATTCCCATTTCACAGTCTATCAAAGACGATGCGACGTTCGCGATTCGATTCGAAAACAATACGGACGAGTATATCGATGTACCCAGTTCCGAGATCAAGCTAAATGGAGTAACAACAAGCGCAGACATTGTACCATTTATCCCAATCTGCGATATCAATAGCGGGACTTCATTTACTATTAATGATATCCATGTAGTCGAAAGCTATGGATATGACAATGCACGCGTATCAATTGGCCGCGTCGCTTATGAAATCATTGATCATGATATGACTCAACCGTCTATTACCTCAAACCCCACAAGCTTCCGTATTGAGGTAGAGACACCGGGTATTATTAATCCAATCGAAATGGTCCGTAAGGCAATCGATAGCTTAATTACAAGACTGGATACGATTGATTATAATCATGCAGTGGTCGAGTTTGATATCTACAAGTTGCCGATTAGAAATGAAACTCATTCAATTGGCAAAATCATGAGCTGGTACATCTACCAAACAGAACCAACGATTAAGTATGTGGCATCACGTACGCCGCACCCATCGAAGCGTGAAGTGATCATCGACGTACATCATCCGAATGGAGAGCTTCTTTGTAAGAAGGCGGTCGAGGCGGCAAAAGCGGATCTCAAAGAAGTACGTAAAGCGTTCGTTTAAACATTTGATATTTTTTTTAATCAGGGCGCAAACAACTCTATGATGGCGATATACACAAAGCTAATTGGCATGAATATGCTATTTCCAAAAAGTAGTAAAATTGAAGAGAAATATCATAAAAATAACTGACGACGCTCTTTTACGACTATCATGTTTGTGACCGATTTCTCAGCTCCTTTGTTGAAGACCTGCATTTCAGCAGCTCTATGCGGCAAGTGCCCTCGCTTTATGACTCAATTCTTGCAGATTGTTGATAAGTACGATGGGTGTATATTCGGATCGACAGTGACAGCTTATGTCCTTCGCGACAACAAGCTTAACGACAAACGACCAAATGATGTCGATATCCTTGTACGTGATGTCCATGCATACAATTCATTCATTATTGAAATGAATGTTCTTCTACAACAAGTGGCAAAGACTATTTCTGCATTTGTAAAAATGTCACAAACAGAGCAATTCTATACATTTACTGATCTACTCGCCGATGGCGAAAGCTCAGTCACCAACATTAAACTTGCGAAGCGTGGCAACTCCAAGAACGTATTAAATGTTCATATTGTATACCTTAAGTCCGGTGGCTGTCCTAGTTTGACGTCCATTATCCCAAATGAATACATTAGCACTCTATTCAAAGACTTCTTTGATCTGGACTTCACTAAAGCAGTGTATTACAAAGGCAAGATCTATTCGAAGCTAAGTACAATCAATGTCGTACATCTGACACCTTCAGACGTGAATACCCCTGCAAAAGAAGCCTTTATTCAAAAGTATTCTGATCGCGGAATCAAGTTCATTCGTGTCAATACACCTGTAAACAACTATCCAACTGTACCAGTCGCTGTCCCGGTATCTACTACTATCCCACAAGAACATAGTGCCCCCCTTAAACCAGATTACCTTGCGCTATCAGCGGCCAAGAAACGGTACCAATCAATGGGTCTTGTTGTGATTCCATTGAAACGAAAGAGTGAGCGTCCAGATGGCAAGTCGCCAGCAGTTGCACAATGGGCAAAGATGAATCGTTCATATGACTTCAATGTTCAGCGTTGCGATAACATTGGAATCGTATGCGGACCGAACTCAGGCATTGTATGTATTGATGTAGACCAGAAGGATAATGGAATGCACTATTTCCAGAAGATGGCTACGAGATATGGAATGCCAGTATGCCCAACGCAAACAACTCCTAATGGCGGTCGTCATTACATCTTCCGATATGATTACGCACGTATGCGTGGTATGGTTTGCAAGATTAAAGGATGTTCAGTTAATGGTAATCGCGTTGGCATCGATCTCTGGATTGATAGATGCCAGTTTGTCGCGTCTCCTTCGATCAACTACTTAAACGGTGGAATGTACAAGTGGATCGTACCATTTAACTCACGCGAAGACCTTCCAGCATTGCCAGAGTGGATATATGATCTTTACAACTACAAAAATGTAACTGAAGATGGCGAAATCATTAAAGATACCATCAGTGATACTACATCGGAAGTTCGCTCAGAAAGTACTTCTGAAACAAAGCGTGTACGTACAGAAGTACCGTCAACGCGGAGCATCGCATCCAATGGTGAAAAGATTTCATTTGAAGTGGACGTAAAGTCCATTCCATGGCTGACACTAGTGCTACTTGCTATATTGGCTATTGTTATGAGCATAGTGATCGCAATCGCTGTTGTAATTAGTCTGTTGATCTTCATCATTGTACCAACAAACATGAAGGGCCCATTCAAGCAGATGTTTACTAAGATCTTTATGAAGGCTCTAGAAGTATTTGGTTAGGATTAACTAAATACTTTCTACTTTTTTGTTTATCGCCGTTCTGAAGTATACGACTATCGTAATATATCGCAGTAATACAATGAGTCATGTCGATCATGTAGAAGTGGCTCCGCGAATGTGGGATAAACGCATTGCGGCAAACTACATTAAACACGATAATGTAGAGGAAGCTGTGGATACTACCGCTGAAGTTAGCAATCATGTAGCGCCGATGATTGCCGTAGCCGGAAAATCACTAATGCAGAGATTGAAAGCGTATCTATTACCTGCCGCATTTGTGATTGGCCTCCTTTTGGTTGTATATGTATTATACACGTATGTTACCAAATACCGTAAGGCAAAAAACACTAGCTCTACTATCGAGTTAATTGAACAATCGGATATTAAACCGAGTAAAACACAGATGGTTCGTGCATTGGTACAAAATGAAGATTTGTCCAAATACGAATACGATTCCGATGCGTCATTGGACGAACCTCAGCTATCTACCATTGAGGAATTAGAAGAGGGAGAATCAGACGAAAGCGAGTCTGGCGGCGATAGCGAAAACGATTCGTCTTCAAACGAAGAATTTGAAGATGACGATGAGGAAGATTACGACACCGAGCCTGAGGAAGAGGAAAGTGACGAAGAGCCAGACTTGTCGGAGATTGAACAATTAATCATGGAAAACTCAACAACGGACTCTGCTGGAGTTCTAGAAGATGAATATTCGTTCGACATTCCATCATATATCGAGGACGAAGAGGAGAAGTCCGAAGAAGAGAAGCCCAAGCCTAAGCGTAGTGCGCGTAAACCCAAACGCGTTACTCTGTAAGCGTGAACCGTCTTTTTTTATGCGAACGTAGATCTTGATTCATATATAGCCAACAATGTTCGAACACTCTAAATTGAATATTAATGAAACCTTAATTCATGACTGTGCGGTGCTCATAAATGAACACAATCAGCGCAGTTATAAAAAAGTATCGTTTCAGGCACCATCAGTGGAATATCGATTTATTAAAGTAAAGGATATCGGTAAGGAACCATTATCGAAAGAAATCATTTCATTCTATGAAGCTTATTCTAGTCAAATGTATGCACTTCACGCACTGAAAGCAGTTGCCAAGGATACAGAGTACACATATGATGATGTGGCACTCAATATTGATATGAGCTCATTCTCTATTGTGAAACTTTTAAGTGAACTAGAAGTAGCCCATACTAAACTATTAGAGCATATTGATAATATTGAAAAAAATGCATTATCTGAAATTAGTGCATTAGAGGGTTACATTAAAGAGGTAGTTACACAAGATTCTAATGTAATGGATATCGTATCAACAGTATTCGTTTGTATGAAGCAACTAGGAATTACAAAGGCAAATATCGATGAATCATTAAGACTGTTTATCCCAGTTGGTGTACGTATCATTAGCACACTACATGAGTTGCGACTTTTATCAATTGATAATATTGCGTTTATCAAGAGACAATCGGATGAATTGAAACAAATTGCATTATCAGCAGCCGTAAGTGACGTTACATCAATTAACCGATTGCAGCAATTTGGAATTGTCCCCGACGAAGGGCCAAACCATCCATTGCAACAAATACTAAAAACACTATTTGGGTTAGACATCCCAAATATCACATCAATCAAAGATTCATATGATATTATCGAAAAACAATTAAAACTCGCATCTGGTAGTGTCCATAGAGGGTTAATTATTCATGTTAGCCCTAATGAAGATGTATACTTTGATACGTCTTCTCTATTCAATGCTAAGAACGTATCTGGCGTTCCAGGAATTACTGAATCAATGGTACATGCATTTAATCTGATTAAGGTTGGAACAAAGCCCGTTGCAAAGGCACATGAATTAATGACAATTAATATCAATGTCGATAGTACTCAATCCGCCTACGTCTTATGGACAAATAATTATAAAACGTTTAAGGTGAGAACTGAGCCGATCGGAAATGGTTTAATTCGAAAACTTGTAAGGGGGTGCCCTTCCCCAACAATTGAATCGTTTAATCAATTAATTGAACGAATTATGGATTCTTCACATGCAAATGATTCAATTTCGTACAATAAAGTAAAATATATGTCTTTTACGGACGATATGGACGAACGGCAATTTCTTGATTTACTGTCCAATAAGTTGCAAAAGGGAGTTGAGCAACTTATTGGAAAGGTCACGGATGCCAAGACTAGAGACAGGGTCAATGATAAAGTATTTGAAGATATGTTATTTGATATCTTAGAAGGTTGTAAAGCAAAACTGGGCGTACCTACTGCTCAATTATCATCGCACTGCCATATCATTTACGGTAATATGGCAGTTTCGATCGTAGGAAAGATAAAAAAACAATTATTATCCAGTTCAGTTATTGATAAATCGGTAATTAAAGGTGCAATCGATTTATCAGTCCACACCAATGATAATATTTATAGCCGCATTATCGCAAGTCACTACTTACACATCGTCTAAATAAGTATTGTATCGATTGGATTAGCCATCTTCATACGCATATTGTATTTGATGCGTTCATACGCTTCGTCAATGAAAACGCCGACCCAAATTGGTGTCTTATCAAATGTACGTAGTTCATTGTATGCTTGTAGCATTTTATTTAAGTATACTTGTTCATGGGACGTAGGATTCACAGTCTTAGTCTTGTGCTCGATCATATACATATCGATGTAGAGCAACATTAGCTTCATGATTGGATGAGCCATATATATAAATGATTCTTTAATGATGAACCGAGTACAAGGCACTGGTGAGTAAGTTGCAATATTATATATATTAGCAATGTAGGTAGCTTGCTTAGACTCTATATCATTCATGATACAGCTGGTCTTTCGCATTCTGAAATCATAAGGAACTGTAAAATCGGCATGTAGAAAACTCTTAAATGTATAAGTAGGGTATGATTCGGGAATTAATAGTTTCAAATAATCAATAATTGCATTTCTATATTTGATTTCGGTAAAGAGGATATTTACCGCAGATGCATTACATTCACCAAGTTCATTAATAAATATGATACCTTGTGCAACCGCAGGTGCGTTTCGAACATATTCAAACAATTTAGAAATGACTTCTAGACGAACATTGGATTTCTTTTTTTCATTTGGAGTAAATGGCTTTTTGCGCCCACCTAGAATACGATTTCCTTTAATGCGGTAATCGTAGAGTGGATGTAATTCTTGTAGATTACCAGCAAAGGTATTAGATACTTCATCGATATATGAATTGAATAAGTGAATTGGATATACATGCTTACATGCAATTGCTTTCATGAGGTAGTTGGATGGGATAGGTGATTTAATAGCATAGCACAAACGTGTGCCATTCACGTCAAATAGGTATTCTTGGTTAAGTAGCTTCATAATGATTGTAATTGGATTAAGTGATGTTTGATACAGTCGAGAGTTCCTTGACTTAAGCCGGTCTACAATGGCCTCTAATAACCCTTTTGGATTATCAGTTATAAGCATATATGTATAATCGCCATTTGCAATCGTACCTTTTGCGAATATTGCCTTGTGTGAATGTACTACGCTCTCTACATCATCTATTAATGAAGTTGATTCCGATTTGAAGTATGAACTGACTCTACCAGCAACCTGCAGGATCCATGTGAGTTTAGATTCTTCAATATCAATAGTTCTCATTGTAGTTATACTATGGTCATTACAAATGTGAAAAAAATATACATATGAAGCACTCAGAGCTTATACTTGCGAATGCTCTTAGCAACGTCTGCTTTGTCGGTCAAACCCTGATGATCGTTAATGCATTGCAACACTGCCGTCGCCTTAAAATGCGCATCTGTTTCTTTGATATAATTAGGGTTCTTATCAACCGCCGTCATATACACACTAAGCATTTTGTATGGAATGATACCAATGATATTTGGATGCTTAGAATATTGGCGTTCTAGTTCCTTACGCGCGCGATATTGGAGACTCTGGTTATACATATCAATCGTGTATTCGCCACGACTGAATGTATCAGCTTTATATGTGTATCTAAAGCAATAATCGATTTTGAATAGCTTGTTAACACAGTTTCCAAGTACTTCTTCAAGAATATCATTATCGGTCAGATCTCCAAGATCTGCAATGTCAAAACCCTCATTGAAATGAGTCATGATTCCAAGATCATCAAATGTTGATAATAGATCATTCCTATAGCCTGAATCCTCATCGATGTATACTACCATGAATCCGCATTCGATTGGATCATTGCTTGTATCGGCCCGCTTGTAATGTCCATATGCAGTATGATGCTTATTATATTTAAGGGCATCGAACGAACAGCGCCTATATACTGCCTGTACAAAGATACCGGTTTCCATGATATCGATAATGTTCATGCCTATGTTCACCTGTGGCCAATAATGTTCCGGAATCTCTTCTGATGGAATACGACTATGAGGGCACTTGAATTCAAATAGTACAAGTTGCGCCCCGCTTATCGGGTCCAGGCCGTTAGCTAGTTTTCCAAACCTCTTCATAAGCCGACTCGTCGGAACGACTGCAAGACCATCTGGGCTGTATGATAACTTACCATCCTTGTATGGAATGCTTCCAGTTTCACGAATGGAACAACCAAATGTGTCTTCGCAATGAAGTCGAATCAACTCTTCGAATACATTGCCCCAATGCGTGATTACATTGCCTTTGAACGGATCAAATCCCAGCTTACCTAGAATCAGTTTTGAAACTGTCTTATTCTTGTTCTGTTTAAGGATTGTAGATACTTCGCTACCCCCAATGAAGTCTTGACGCAACTTCTTCCATTCGTCTGTTCCCTGTTGAGGGAGATGACTGTATTTGTCAATGAATGATTGAAGGATAGTGAACTTGAACATCTCAAATATATTACTACTGATTGTCGTCAATTTTACACTTCTAGAATTGATCCTTAAAGCCATATTATATACTCTATATCGCTTAGGACCAAATTATGGATACGCGCCCTCACAAAAGAATGCGTTTTAATCCATTGACCATTGAACTCACTTCGGATTCGGATATTGGCTTGTTGGGCAATCAACTTACATCATTAAATGTATGTAATAATCATGACATTACAGAAATCGCTCATTATCCCTATCTAACGGTCATTAAACTAAACGACACTAAGGTTTCTAAGATTGAAATGTGCCCATCTTTGTATTCACTAAAAATGGTTGATAACTCAGGAATGAAACTACTTTACTCATCCTCTATTCGCGATTTGCATTTAGAGGATGTTTATAATATCCGCGTGGTCGATGTCCCATGCGCCAAGGTAATCAAGATTGAACGTTTGCATGTATTACGAGAGCTTAAAGCAGTTAATGCAACAGATGTCACTATCAGTGGGATGTGCTTGAATGATACAAACATTGATATTATCACTACATTCCCGCATATACAAAATCTTCATTTAGAAAACGTCGAATCTTTCCATCCGACGTGCCTTCAACTTGTTAAGTTGAAACGGTTAACTATCCGCGATTGTGATATCACACGCATATCAATTCTCAATGACTACGCTCATATAGTTATTGAGAATTGTAAAAATCTACAATCGATCGAGCGGATGTTTGATGTTGGATCATTGACAATTATTAATTGCCCCAGCCTCTATAGGATTGAAAGTGTTATAACATGTGATAGTTTAGTTATTCAACAATGTAATACACTAAAACGGATTGCAAACATTGAAGCGACAACTGTTTCAATCGAATACTGCTTTGGGTTAGTCATTATACCATCGATGTACATTAATAATCTTGCAGTGGCGCGATGCCCGTCGCTTACTAGTGTCAAGCTTTACGGAGATATGCAAACATTCACCGTAGATCACTGCGATACTCTAGAATACGTAAGTTTCGACTATAGCGACGATGCATTCTCATATTCATCACTAAACATTACCATGGTAGGAGATAATCGCATTTCGGAAATCAAAGATTGGTCAGCCGCATCATTAGCGGTTATTAATAATTCAACTTTAGAATACATATCTAACGTTTCAGATATTATTACAATATCATTAACAAACTGTAGTGAATTGGATTCAATCTCAAACATAATTATCTTGGAAGATTTGGTCATTGAAGCATGTCCGTCATTGTGCGAGATAAATGACATTTATGGAGTACGTAAATTAGTTATTGTAGATTGCGATATGTTAACAGACATGCATCTATACATGTCCAACTTAGACTCATTACTTATTAGTCAGTGCCCGCAAGTTAGTTTAGCTTTTGATGGATCACATCTGAGAGAATTGACATTATTTGAGTGCGGTGCAGTTGTAGTTTATAACTTGTCGCAACATGCGCTTGTGTCGATTCGCGATGCTAAGCTTCTACCAGATATTGAATCAAATGTTTTGGAAGTACAAACACCAGGAGATGACGAAGAACCGATTTATCAAGAAGCTATATTCTTGAGCAAACACATAATCAAACTTCTTAAAGCAGCTACCACTATTTCACAGAAGATAAAGTCATATATTGCACGTAAGACGCTACGAAGATTCATTGTACTTAAGAAGGCGGACCAATTACCCGACTGTGCTATATGCCATGACCGCCTCGAACCATCCTTATCTATATTCACCGAATGCGACCACCTATTTCACACAAATTGCATTCAACAATGGTTCACCGTTAGAAGAACATGCCCGTTATGTAATACGGTATTGTAGATTATAAGGATTTACTTTTTATGCAAAATTGAAGAGCAATATTCCATAATATACCAGAACGCTCTAGAACCCCCAGTATAACTACGCTAACAAACAACGATGACCAACTCACCGTTTAAGCTTGCCAAAGAATATGCTCTTGGACTTGCCAATACGCTCACGAAGGTGGCCCTGATGGAGTTCTTTATGAATATTCATGATCAGTTCTATCCAGGTACTGATATTACGTTCATGAATTATTTCTTGGAGTTGACTGCGCATGAAGATGAGTTCTATGTTCATCATTCAAAGTTGGGCGAATGTGGGATTATGACTAGTACACAATCAAGCGACATTCGTAAGAAACTAGAATTATTGGATCTACTAGAGAATCAAGATTTTGAGCTCAGAGATATCACTGAGCTCAGAAAACAAGGCGGCGTGTCCGTTAAACATGTATTCCATCTCACGCCAAAAGCTTTCAAGAAATGCCTTATGCGCGCACGTAAGTACGCGAACCAACCGGTTGATCCAGTCATCTACTGCAATTACTATCTCCTTCTAGAAGATGTATTCAAGTTATATACTGATTATGAACGTGCATACAGTGAACGTTTGATTGCAATCAAAGATGATAAGATTGACCGTCTACAATCGACTGTCGATGATCAATCTGCCCAGATTGCTGAACTTCTTATGAATAGTCAAAAGACCCTTAACAAGCTTGAAGATGTTCATGGTGAACTAGTTGAAACGCGTGAAACTGTAGAGGTCGCTAAGTCGTACCTTGAAGACAAATCATTCACATCTACTATGAATCCTGAGAACGAACAGCTTCATCACTACTTTGTTGCTACTGTTATATCATACGATGATCAAAAGATTGTAAAGTTTGTTACGGGTACCAAGAGCTATGTTGAGAAGCAGGTTACCCGGCACCGTACTGACTCTGAGGGAGAACTTGCAATTGAACCCTTCTACAATGCTAATGGTATCGATTTACGTAATAACGTATTTACAGCTTTCAAACAACGCCGCCGAGAGTTGATTAAAGAAGTAAACGCTGCTAACGTACTTTCGGATAAGGAGTTCAACGATGCACTTAAGATCGAGATCAGAGAGTACAACAAGGTGAATTCCCCTAAGCGTGTATTCAGCCGAGAGAAACGCATTACACCAAAGATTGGCCCTAAGGACATTCCTGTTGAGTTCAAGAAGACTAAGTTTACGTATACCATGAACCCATACATGAGCTATGAAGATATTATCAAGATCGTCAAGGATGTGCACAACATCACTCAACAGAGTCCTATGAAGGATGACGAAGATTAGAGCTGCAGTTTGCGCTAATACATTTTTTATGAAAGATGATCCTTAGGTTTGCTATTAGATGAATATAAAGAACAATGTCATCAAGTTGTTTCGATTCGACATTAACAGGCCATCGTCGTCTGCCTAGATTTGAAACATTTGAACAATGCAATAAATATTTATTATCATTGGAGGAAGCGGATATTTATCAATATCTTAAGGTCGCCCACAATGTTATATTTGATCATGATGTGGTTAACCACATTGAACAGATCAATATGCAAAGCTATTGGGTTGAAATCATTTTAAGATTCTTAATCGATACAGCACACCATGGTCCAAGTTATTTCCAAATTGAATTACAATCATTGCAAGAATTGGGGTTCAATGTTTTGGGCCAAAAGAGTCGCACTCCTGCGTGGTTTAGAAGATTATCCAATCGCACTGATGATAATATTAAGATGGAACGGCGTTTCCTAAAACGCCATAAACTAATTGAACATATTGATTATGTTGAAGTAGTCGGTGACTTGGACGGAGAAACAGTAAGTATCGGCCATAACATTAATAGGGTTACGTTTTATCGTTTGATGACGAAGGAATATGGAGCACGCTTCTTAGAGAGCGTGTTATCACGCCTTGCACAAGTTTGTTACTATTTCAATGAGTACAAGAAAGCATACCAGAACGAATCTATGCAATCAATGCAACGCACTATTAATGGATTGAATGAAGACGTAAAGCGACTTGCTGAAGCGGTTAATAGAGATGATTATCGCCGTACCGAGTTTGATATGATTAGCCGATTTGAAGACTCTTATACATATCCACATCCTTTAACTCCCGTTTCATCTGAAGCGATTATGAGTAACCGTGAATATCCAGACGAGCTAGCTGCCATTCACGATACTATTGAAACATCTATTAATCAAGTGGACGGAAAGATTACAGATATCAATGCGAAGTTGATCGATATTACTTCTAAGATCGATGAACTTGTTGAAACAATAGCACTTACATCCGATAGTGGTAGAAACACAATATGTTCAAGATGTTCCACTAATGCAATTGAGCAAACTAGGGAATCAAACCCAATCATTGATCACGTGAATTCAATATTTCAACAATATGAACAGATCAATGGACATGGTCGGCGCTTTCGCAACACATGCATTGGTTATGAACAGCATCTTTAAGAACTTAATTGTAATCTACTTTAATACTTCAATATAGGCGGAATGGATGATACAGTCATTGACCACGGATCAAATATATCTGGCATCAGTTTGTTGCTGAATGTGGAGAAGATCTCCAATTCAGTAGACATTGATGATATGGAACGCAAAGTCAAGAATATGTATATCGACGTAGACGAAGAAGAGGATGAACCGGAACCTAGTGAAGCTGATATTTTAGAAGAGTACGAACAAGCAATGGAAGATATTGAATCTGTAGATGCGGAAAGTGGAGAAGAAGAAAGCGATGATGACGGAGACGATGAACAAGAAGATGCCGTGTCTGTAGTGTCTCACGCACGGTCATTGCGTTCGAATCGTACTTTTATTAACGATACTAAAGATGGATTCTTTATGCAGAAGACACGCGATGAACACCTACAGTCTAGCATCGGTCGAGTGATGCAGGCGGTTCCAAAAATGAATATTGATATGGAACAGGAGATCGAAGAGGAACGTAAGAATACTCTTCTTGAACAAATTGAATCATTACGTGACGACTTGGCCGAATTGGGCGTACCCATTGATGGGTCTCAATATTACGTATCATATGATGCGCCATTAAAGCGGATTGAAGAAGTACATCGCCGCCTTGCATTCAAGTACAACCGACAAAAATATAATAGTATCGCGGAAGAAGCACTTGTGGCCGGTGCTTCATTGCTGGAAATGGTTTTTAATGGAAAGCATGAATACTTTGGATGTAAGCCGGATATCACTGGGTACTCAGATGTCGTGAAATCTAAACTTAAACGTATTCGTGTGGAGACTAGTACTGCAGTAAGTCGATTTGTCGCAAAAAACAACGTAGGAGTCATGCCGCGCCTCATGATGGAATTATTGCCATCATTGATTACGCAATCTCAACGACGGAAGCTGCAAGCCGGCGATAGTCTAAATGCGAATGTTACATCTAAATCGAATAGCATTCGTAGTCATATCAGTGATCTAAACAGTATGCTTCCTGGTTAGTTGCGTCTAATATGAATTATTTTTTTCTTCAATCATCACACCGATTGGAATGAACATTGCGTAGATTGCAACAACTGTGCCTACCGCATAGTTCCACCACGTTGAGATATGACTTGTGACTTTTCTAAACTTGACTCCACTGATCTCATCCCATTGAATGATTTTGTCTTTATTCGTATCATCAAATGCAATGTACCCCGAGAAGAATACTAATGCACATATAACCAATAGTAGTAATACAAACACTAATGCAGCCCATCCAGGGCTCTTTCGTAGTTCGGATGGCACTACTTTAATAACAAATTCTTTCAATGCACCATTCATTGCAAGTACTATATTATTATACATTATCTAAACAATGGATACTTCATGTTTTGAAGAAATGAGTTTGGATTCATACGATTTGCAAATGACTGCATGCCCTGTTGCATGCCATTCCAAGATGGCATCATTGACTGTTGCATTGGAGGGCGCTGTTGTTGCATTGGAGGGCCCCACATAGGCGACTGTTGCATTGGAGGTTGGCCATACATTGGCTGCTGTTGCATTGGTCCCATATTCATAGGTCCCGTCATAGGTCTTTGAAATGGCATACGCATATTAGGGAATCTTGCATTCATCGATAACATTCCCTTTGACCACATGAGTCCTAATGTAGCTACCCCAGTAACGATACCTAACCAAATATTTGCATCTTTCTTCTTCTTCGCATCTGTTGTGAATTCGTTGTTTAATACAATTGCCAATACCAGAATTAGCAATAGCGCAAACGGCGCAATCTTACCCAGGCCTTGCGCAGCAATCATGTTTGGAAGCATGCTTCTATAATACACTAAACAAATTGTTCCTGGTGCTGAACACTTAGCAAATATATATAGTAAAGCAATCGCTGTATTCATCGTAACATGGAGATCCCGATTAGGAACACCATTTTTCTTCAAAGCGTATTCTTTAGTCACGTTAAAACACTTGAGGAGCACATGATTGAAGAAAATATGACCCGTCACGATAGAGTATATGAACCACAGGTTAGCCGTGTTGTGGATGTTAGAATTACTAGGTTCAAATCAAAGAAGCAGTGGGTGGATGCATACAAGGACGCTACACTAAAGTGCTGGTACTGCGGCCTTAGCTTTAAAGGCCTGCCATGTTTCATTCCTCGCCAGATCCGAAACACAGCCCATGGCAAAGAGTACGATACGCATGGTCTATTCTGCGGATTTGCATGCGCATTTTCGTTCCTCAAGAGTCAAGCAGAGTTCGTGCGCAATAAATCATATTTTGATAAACTTACAATGTTGAAAATGTTATTTACAAAATTCTATAACAAGAGAGTGGCCGAGTTCAAGGAGGCTCCATGTATTTACGAACTAACATCGTATGGTGGCCATATAGATGTTGTTGAATATCGCAATATGTTACGCGCGATCAATCAAACCATTATGAACGAGGCAAAACAAGTTAATGTGCGGAATTGATGATTTTATGATATTAGTATAATGACAATGAGTACTACATTCATTAGCATTGATGTCGCGACTAAATCACTTGCAATTGGTGTTTATCGAACGATGCCAATAGACCATTCAAGGGTGTGTGAACCTAACTATCTGTGTTCGATTGTAGAACCTATCGCAATGAATGTATATGATATCAATAACGGCGCGAAAGTGAAAGATACGAGTATCACTGCAAAGTCCCTATCGCTAAAGCGTACTTTACATGATCTTGACCAATCTATCCAACCTATGATAGAAGGACATGACATAAAGGTATTGATCGAATATCAGATGAACGCAAACCACTTAAGTAATGCAATCCTCAATATGATAGTTTATCACTACGTCGATCGATACCCGGTGGAGATAATTAAACCGGCATTAAAGAATACTATTGCATTAGGTCCAAACTTAGCATTATCTGATTTCCTTGCATCCGCAACGTCAAACTACAAAGCGAATAAAGAACATTCGCGTCAGAACATGTTGTATTTACTAGACACAATTGGCCGGCGCGATATGATCATTGGTATCAAGAAGTGCAATCAAGATGATATCGCAGATACACTATGCCAGATGATCGCTTATATGCTGCGCCATTAAGATGGTCATTTTTTATCACTTGGACTAATATAGTGTACCATAATGGATGGAGGCAAAGATGTACCACGGCTTAGTAGTGCCGCTAAACAAGTCACAATGATGAATAGATTAGGTAAGACTACTCCGCATGAGAAACAAGCCAGAGCTACTCAGCGGGAACGCGAAGATCGTATCCATGAGATCTATACTACTCTACCATCGGCAGACTCAAGAAATGCAAGATGCATTAAGGAAGAGCGCTATACTGGGAACAATAGTGTTACTAACCGTATTAAAACATGGATGAATGAGCGATACTACATTGTCAAATGTGATAAAAAAGAATTGTTCTACACGGTACTTGATATTATGGTGATTCTCATGGTGATGGTAATCACGATTATGATGTATATGAATAATTTTGAAACCAAGATTGTACCAAAAGACTCAACTTCATACAATAAACGTGCATTGAGGGATCTGAACTTCTTGAATGGCAATATTATGATGATCGTAAAACTAGTAGTAGGTGGATTGGTATGTTTCCATAAAGCACGTGGCTTATACCGACGCACGACATTGGAATGTCGCGATGAACGTGGATATCCCGCATATAAGCCGCCTCAATCGCTATTAACTTCAATCAAACAAAGTATCTATACACCGAAGGTGGCCATCTCTGATTAGTTTATTACAAATAAATAAACTAGGCATTCTATATAGATAACAATGGCTCTACTATCGTCAATTATTCAATACTTTACCGAGGCGCCAGATGCGGCTAAGCTACTCAAAGATATGGATGCAACTATTAAACATCTTATCAACGAGAACAAAGATCTCAAATCGCAAATTGATGGGGTAGCTGGTGATATTGTTAGTAGCGCAGTGCAGGTAAATAATCTTGTTGACCACATTGATGAATTAGTTAGCAAGGTCGCGGATTTAACACTACAGGTTAATGATTTAAAAACAGAAAACGATCTATTGCGCACGCAGCTATCCAATGCATTTGATGAAATCGATGATTGTAAAACGGAATTAGATGCGCACAAAAAGGGAATTCATCATTTGCGAAATGGGGCATTTGATGCAAAGAATCAAATGAAGGGATTGAAGATGAGCACCGCGGCTGTTAAACGCAATAATACTGACTTGCATCAATTATTAAATGAAACGAGGGCAGCGGTAGATAGTATTCAACAGCAGCTAATTGCATCAACCACCACTTGTGTGGATGATTACGATTCAGATTCATCTTGTGATGAATAATTACTTTGTCAGTCTCTTTACTTGCGCGGCCAATCTATAATCCCTCTTACATAGATCTTTGTTATCAATGATGAATCGTTCATATAATTCTTTCAGTTGCGCCATATCTTGAACTGAAATGCGTAAGCCTAATCTTTTTAGATAATTTCCATTGTTGAGATAAACTCGCGTCATGAATCTATTTGTAGTGCTTAAACTGTTCACGCCCATACTTACGTTTACCATAACCCAATCAAACGAGTCTATATACATTCTAGTAAACCATGCAACGACATCATCATATTTTAACCTCAGTAATGTTGCGTAATTGAGTAGCAGCATTAATCGCTCAATGTGTGGAGCATATGCATAATCCAGAACTCTCTTAATGGACCAATCTAGGGTTTCAATGCCAGTACTTGCGGTATACCACGATTTAGGTAACGGGCGATCCATGCCTTTAAGGTATGACCATTTAGGTAGCCCATAAAGTATGTACTTCATGCGAATGTATTCGCGCCAACCAAAAACTTGTCTAATAAATCCTTCGAGCGATTCAAGTCTGACTTTATTTGTAGGTATTTTCTTTACTTCGTTAAATACGTCCATGGGCGTTATCAGACCAATATTCATAGCTGCGGAAATACATGAATGATTTCCAACTAATACATCATTTCTTATAGCATCTTGATATGGTCCGAAATCATTCAGTTTGTTTTTTATGAATGATTTAAGATCGCTTATCGCACGTCGCCGGTTTGTTGCCCACGGCATATGGTTAGTGTCAGTACGTATCTTTGATATTTTAGTAATGGACTTGGCTGCTGTAATGTACTTGCTAGTTAATGCACGTTCAAGAATGGGCATATCCTTGAATGTTTCTGGGTACTTCTGTCGATTGCTAGAATCAAAGGACCATTTGTTTCCTAAAGGCTTATTTCCGTCCATAAGAATATTGTACTTGACTCTCATCCGTTTATAAAAGACGTTTTGAACAGGTGTATCCATATCTGCTAGTTCGTCAATACCTAACATAAATGCCGGCGTGGCAATAAACTGAGCATGTTTATATTTACTCATCATAGTTTCATCAGTGGGATGAAACATCACACAAACAATAGGGATATCAAATACCTGATCGTGCTTAATGTATCGTTTTCTTTTACATGGAATCGATTCGTAATATTCAAGCATAGATGCTCTATGCATCCATAGTTTCATTGGATGCATGTCATTGTTGATATAATATGCATCCTCAATAAGTATGACCTTATCCCATTGCTTCCAGAAGGACTGTTTATGACTAAATAACTGAGTGGGCAATATGAGTAAAGTAGTCATAGTCGCTTATATCAAAGCAAAAAAATGAGGAAATGCATTTGGTAAATTATAAATCGATGCATTTTGCCATGTATTGGCAATTTTATAATAAGTGTAAAATTGACGAAGAATATTGATAAATATACGTTGCAATAAGATATCTAACAATGTTCACCATTCTTACCGGATGCCAAAAGTGCCCTGATGCGGAATGCCGACTCATGCGCCATGAGGATATCACCTTGGATATCAAATTTGACGATACGATGAATTGTGAGCAATTTATTGATATGATGAACAAGTACAACATTGCCCGTTACTACTTCCAAAAGCATTTCATTGCCGAAGATATCTTAGAAGAGAATAATAAAGAGTGTTATCAAATTTCGAATGAGCTTGAGATCCTAAAACGAGAGGGCCCTTCGCGATCTTATAAGTTTTACAATTCGCTCATTAAAAAGCAAAAAGCTCTTATGAAAAACGGAAGAACAATCTTGGGCAACATCAAGGATTTCAACAAAAAGGCATTGCAACTATTCCGCTCAGAGTCTAGACGCGACCGCAAATGGAAGCAAGTGATTCGTGAAGATTGGGATGCGGAAGTTATTAAACGTGGGCTTTCAGAAGAAATATTAATCACTCCTTGTTGCTTGCATATTAGCGCGCAACACCGCAAAGATCCAGCGACATTCTTCCCACGGATCATTCAGTTCATCGATGAATTATTATCATCGGCATTCAAGGGAGATGTATCACGCACAGATAAAGTCGAATACGCAATGTTGGAATCGCCTACAAAGGTAAATGACATTAGTCCTACAGTAACTAAATTTGCGCATGCGCTTATCAAGCTCACCAAGTTTAAATACGAATACTTTGTGGGGACAAAGAGTGAAGTCGATGCTAAAGGTGGAATCGGAGATATCATCTTCATGGAAGATTTGGATTACATTCGTGATGATTACCTTGAAAAGATTCATCACGAAATGAAGCTTGTAGTTATGAAGGAAGCAAAGCGATCCATTACATTCAATGCCAACTCATTTGTATACAAGAAAACTCCAAAGACTCCTTTGAAAGCTATCATAAACATTTATCGATCGGCGCATGTGTAATGACATAAAAAAATATTTTTTTATGAATTTACTTCTCGCTCTCTGAGAAGATACGTGTTTTCGATGTTTCTCCTGTACGTGCATTGATAGTAGTAATTGGGATTTCCAATGCATTGAGTGGCACCCCATCATCATCGACTTTTAGCTCTTCTCCAGTTTCGGCGTTTACGACCGTCTCACGCGAGATCTTGAGTTCTCCATCAACGGTTTCTTCGACCTTGGCGTTAAACTTGTTCTCAAGATCGGATGGATTGAGTTTACGGTATTCATCAAATGCAGGCGAATCCTTACCAAATACCTTTTCTGCCTTTGACTTCTTGGTACGGATACGCTTCTTCATCAAGTCCTCACCAAGTGCCGCGTCCTTCTCTTGTTGCTCGAGCATCTGCTTGATAATCGAGTTG
>JACCDX010594736.1_pt1 | contig 27445 bp, 26 predicted proteins | sample 7449681 | NCBI WGS metagenome assembly JACCDX01 (sample SAMN15323450, study PRJNA562643) | freshwater metagenome | isolation source: river surface water | place: USA:Blue River Watershed | collected 2017-08-18
GTTGTCGATGCGCCGTCGTGGATGAAGCACGTAAATCATATGTTTAGAACTTACACTGTTGATATGTGGCGAACGTGGATGCGTGCAAAATACATATTAACATTTGGCAAGTATTTATCAGACGATTACAGAAATGGTATGGACTCTGTATTTTTTGATTTAGTGGGTCTACAAATAAAGAAAATGCCAGTGAAAGAGGAACTGTTGATAGTTATCAAGAAATTTATGAATTTGGAACTATCACGTGCTTACAAGGAAACAATTCGGTCAGCGACATTTAGGGCCGAGGTGCGTGATTTTGTGATTTCTATTTTAGACGCCGCGCAGCGGCGCTTGAGAGCTTCAACATGGATGCGGCCAGCGACCAAGGCGACGGCGATCGATAAACTAGATAAGGCGAGTCTCGGTATTTTGTATCCCACTAAATCCATTGATTATACGCCGCCACGACTAGGACCAAATCTACTCGAAAATATTATGATACTTGGGCGTGCAGAAATAAAGAAAATGATGCGTGATGTGGCAAAGAAAACCACAGGACAAATATGGGACAATCCTGTATTTGTCGTAAATGCCTATTATAGGCCTGCTGGTAATCGAATTATATTGCCAGCGGCTATTGTCAGTCCGCCATTTTATGACCATAAAGGCTCATTAGGGGCAAAATATGGCGCACTAGGATGTGTGATTGGGCACGAAATTACACATTCATTTGATACAAATGGGAAAGACTATGACGCGCGTGGAAATCGACGCAATTGGTGGTCAGCGGCCGATAATAGGGCTTATAATAAGCGCACGGCGGCGCTTGAGAAATTATACAATAAGGAGCGGCTATTAGGACGGCATATTGACGGTGAGCAGACGCTCAGTGAAAATATTGCGGATTTGGAGGGTATGGCGATATCCCTGGACGCGCTAAAGTTCGAGTTGGATAGAGCAAAGGTGAGTGATGAGGCAAGACATCGTGAGCTCCGTGATTTCTTTATGGCCTATGCGACGTCGTGGCGTGAGAAGGCTAGGGTGGAAAAGCAGCAATTGAATTTGGTGGTCGATGTGCATTCGCCGGCCAAGTATCGCGTCAATAACATCGTACGACATTTTCAGGAATGGTATGATGTGTTTGATGTGCGCGAGGATGATGGGTTATACTTGGCGCCAGACGAGCGTATTTCCATATTTTAGAACTATAATTTCATACTCGAAGGAGATGGTGGTGGCGCAGCAGGTCCAAGACGAGGTGTGGTGGCGGCGGATTGTGTGGTTGGCGTAGGAGCGAGTGAGCCTGTTTTGGGTGTCGCAGCGGCGGACTGGGTCTTGGGTGTTCCAGCTGCAGATTGTGTCTTAGGTGTTACGACAGCGGACTGAGTGTTTGGTGTCGCAACAGCAGTACTGGCAACGGCCGATTTCGGCGTAATAGTACCTGCAGTGGCCCCCGTACTTTTAGGGGTGGGTACTTCGCCGGCCAATTTACGCTTGAACTCGCCGACCATTTCATCGACCATTTCGGGCGTTCTGTAAATCCATACATCTTCTGCGCTCACTTTATAAGGAATACGTGTAGGCTTTCCAGTTTTCATATTAAAATGATGCTGCAACTTCGAAAAATAAAAAATGATTTCCCCATCCGCGGCGTATATCTTAATATCCTCTAATAGCATTCCACCACGAGCCAACACGCCTCGTACATTTGTATTGTATAATTTACCAAACTCGAGCTCAGTCAAACACCGAATGGGTTCTTCGAGCCGTTTCTTATATTCTTCCACTGTGCTTGCAGGTTCGCGCGTGTCTTCACGAAAGTAATGATCCAATAATTTCTTGAAGTCTTGCATAATAGGACTATTAGATAGATTCTGATTAGTTGGGGAGAATCATTAGGTCGGACAAACGCCAGTACTCATACTGGCCATTGGGAAGTGGGCGCTTAACAATGTAGGGAAGGCGCTTCTGCTCGAGCTCAAGGCGTGCAATCTCGCGCACATCGGTGACGTGCTCAGGGACTTGAATGTATGCCCGTGCGCCAAGCGAGAGCTCATTTGCGCGCTGACCGATAATACGAGTCCGCTCGTAGCGGGTCAGGAAAGGGTATGTGCGATGATGTTCGTCGCCACCCCCGCCATCCGTAAAGGGTCCAGCCGGAAACACTTTTAGGGCGAGTTTAGGAATGACGGCTTCTACATAATCCTGGACGAGCTCGGGGTGTGCTGCATTGAGACGCTTGAAGGTGAGGTCCTGGTCCTTTAGTGTGAAGTCCGTCTTATCAACCTCTTCAACGGCATCCTCTTCATATTGCTCGTCGTAGTCCCCCTCGTCATCTACTGGTACATATGGCTCTGCGCTGTTTGACATTTGCTGGTTACTAACTGTAAGTATGTTCGTCTTAAATCAATTTTAGGGGAGCACAACGTCCCCCATATACCCCTTCTCCACTTAATAGCACATTAGGCTTCGCATTACACCCTCTGTTAAAACTGCTGGGGTGGTATATAGCCTCTTACCCGTTATGATATGTATCAAGTAGGAACTCACTATTAAAAATGATGTCGGTGTTTCTTGCGACAGAGGGCGTCTAAAAATTGAGCGCGGTGGTTCCAAGAGATGTCAGACACCAAGCCTACACACGCCACTATGTCCGCAACCGCCGCCCCCATGCCCCACGCCACCGACGCCGCCCCCGAGGCCCACGTTGAATATGTTGTCCAACCCTGCAAGTCTTTCGACGATATGGGCCTCCCTGATGCCGTCCTTCGAGGCGTCTATGGATTCGGTTTTGAGAATCCATCCCCTATTCAGACTCTTGCCATCCGCCCTATGATGGATCGCAACGATATTATTGCCCAGGCCCAGTCTGGTACTGGTAAGACTGGTACATTCTGTATTGGTGCCCTGTCCGTGTTGGACCCTACGATTCCTGAGCCCCAGCTCCTTATCCTCTCGCCCACCCGTGAGCTCGCAGACCAGAGTTCGACGACGTGCAATGGTATTGCTACGTATATGGGCATTAAGACTCACCTTGCCACTGGCGGGCCTCCGATTGATGGCGACATTCGTGCAATCCAGCGCGGTGTCCAGGTCATTGTTGGTACGCCAGGGCGTGTCTATGACCTTATTCGCCGTGGCGTCCTGAAGCTCAACAAGATGCGCTACCTCGTTCTCGACGAGGCAGACCAGATGCTTGAGGACCGTTTCCGTGAGCAGGTCAAGTGCATCCTCGAGTTCCAGTTCCCTGCCACTTGTCGTATTGGCCTCTTCTCTGCTACTATGCCTCCCGAGGTGATGGAGGTCGCCGAGAAGTTCCTCCAGAACCCTGTACGAATCCTCATTCCTCCTGAGAGTGTGACACTTGAAGGTATCAAGCAGTTCTATGTGAATGTCGGTGAGGATGACAAGTACAAGTTTGACACGCTCCTCGATATCTACCAGCACCTCACCATCTCGCAGCTCATTATCTTCGTCAATACGAAGAAGCGCGCCGACTGGCTTTCAATGAAGATGCGCGAGAAGGGTTTCACACTCGAGTCCATTCACGGTGAGATGGATGTTGCTGAGCGCAAGAAGCGTATGCAGGACTTCCGTCGTGGTGCCTGTCGTGTGCTCATCTCCACGGACCTTCTTGCACGCGGGATTGATGTCCAGCAGGTCAGTACAGTGATTAACTACGAGCTCCCCACCCAGCACGAGAACTACATCCACCGTATTGGTCGCTCGGGTCGCTTTGGCCGCAAGGGTGTTGCAATTAACCTCATCTGCGACACGGAGTCGGCGATGATGGAGGAGATTGTCCGCTACTACGACACGAATGTTATTCCCATTCCCGAGAATCCTGCTGATATGAACGCACACCTGTCTATCGAGCAGTAAGCCTGCCTGCGTCTTATAATTCACAAATAAATAAACATTCATAAACAAAAATACAACACACCCCTAATAGCAATAATATAATATGACTATTATGGATGTTTAATATTCCTCAACTTAAACCTTAATACTTTTTTATGTTTATTCGGTTGGTGCTGGTGCTGCCGCTGCCGCTGCGCGAATATCATGTCGGCACAGCGGGCAGCGCGGACTTGTTTGAAAATGACGATCGATACAATCACGATGGAATGAATGTCCGCACGCACGAATTTCACGCTGCGCCTGACCATCACTAATTGTATCAAAACAGATGACACACGACTCGCGTGCAGTAGATACATCAGTCAAAAATAGACGTGTTGCACGGTCAATCTGCTCTTGTGTAGGGCGAACTGGAACAGGGTTCATAAAAGACGCCAGAATTTCGGCCCACGACTGGTCCTGGCGATGTTGTTGTGCGGCGTTTGCAGTTGGAGTTCCAAAATAACTATAATGGGTCGCTGCAGCAGGATACTGTAAGATTGGTGTGGCATAAATACTTGCATTCCCCATTGGATTCGTTGCAATACGCTGAGTAGTTGGTGTTATTCCTGTGGTAGGAAGACTGAGAAGTCCGAGAATCGCAGTTAGAGTATCTGTGGAAAGGTCTTGGTCATTGGCAGGGATAGTAGAGGTGGCAGAATCTAAGAATGAGCGGACGGTGAATTGGGGCGCGCGGGGCTCATTCGGTGATGATTGTGTCGATGATGTCGGTGTTGTACGCGGCGAAAGATTCGGAGTGTTGCGTCTCAAGGGCGGACGTTCATCGTCGTGTGAATTCCAGTCAGAGTAAATCGCATTACGTCTATTGCGACGGCGATATGGTCCTGGCCGACGAACTTGGATGCGAACAGGCTCTTGTAATGAACCCGTGGAAGACGATGGTGAAAATGTGTTGGCGGAGGCGGGGCGCTCGGGTGGGCCAGTGCGTCGCACATACTCATTTGACGCAGCATCATACAAGTTATATACGTCGCGAACACGACTACGAATATATTGAACGAGTTCATTGTTCTGGAATTGCGTTTGGTCATAAAGAATCGCGGGGAAAAGTCTATGTAATTCATCCAGTAAGTACGAATTGTAATATACCATAATAGTACTTTACTGTGTCAGTATCATATATTATGATGACCCCAAACGCACATAAGGGGTCTTGGCGCCATAGTACTTAGAAGTACATACACAATGAACCCGGATAGCTCAGAGAAAGCGGCCGAGGACAAAAAGCCGGATATTGTGGGCGTGTGCGGTCTTCTCAATATGGGAAACACGTGTTTTCTCAACTCAGCCATTCAAGTGATGCGTTGTATTCCTGAGTGGGCCGGATTTTGTGCCGACCAGGGCCAAGGTTGGGACTATGCAGACTCAAGTGGTTCGCAAGTGAAAGTCCTGGAGGCATATATGGAGCTGACACGTGGAATGTGGGCACAGCGACAGCCCGCAATGTGTCGCCCGCGTGCATTCCTACTAGCCATCCATCAAGCGACGAAAGGGACCATTCACGAGCAGTTAGGGATGCCGATGCAGAATGACGGACACGAGTTTATGATGTACGCACTGGACCAATTTCACGAGGCGTTGCGAGAGCCAGGGCCCGTCGCCGCTGCCGACGCAATTCCCGCCGTAAAAGCGTGGTGCGAACATTGGAAGAAGGACTATTCACCCCTTGTGAATATGATTTTTGGTCTCGACCGTGTGACTATTACGTGTGGTGGGTGTGGAACAAAGTCGGTGCGCTGGGAGACGTTTAATACACTTCGCGCGCCCGTGCCGGCGGACGGTCAGACGATTGCGGAGGCACTGTTGGCGGAGCGTGGGCCACAGACAGTTGATGAATATGCGTGCGATGTTTGTAAAGGGCGCGATGCGGAAGCCAAGCGGCCTTCGGCGACTATTACACAGCAGATTTGGCGTATGCCTCGCAACCTAATTTTGATGTTTCATCGGTTTGACGAGCACCGACGTAAAATCGGGTCGGTGCTGAAATACGACGGCGCGGCGATCAGTTTCGCCGACACGTTTGCCGACGATACGACGGACGAGAGCAGGTCGTGGTCGTATGTGCCGATTGGTGTGCTCGACCATCACGGCAGCCACTATGGCGGTCACTACACGGCCCAGGCGTACAATTTCGTGGAAAAGTCTTGGTGGCATTACGATGATGGGAATGCAACTAAGACGGACAAGCCGATGTTTGGTCGGCCGACGTATATTGTCGTGTTTAGACGCAAAGAAGTTTAATACACTCTAAAAGCCTCCTGAATGGTCTGCCCGCTGATTTCTGATTCGTCGGCCTGAGCCATCACGGCAGGTTGTGAAGCGTCCATTGAGAACTGTGTCTGGAGAGTTTGCATAATCTGATTAATCTGGGGGACCATATTAGCCATATCACGAACTGCCTTTTCTGTGGCCTTCTGACCCTGGCCCTGGAACCCCTCAGCAGACCGAAGGTTTGCGCTGGGATAAAATCCCTCAGAAACTCGAAGAGTTGCGCTAGGATAAAATCCCTCCATCATAGGCCCACCCTTTGTAGGGGCCGTACTGACAAACACTGTATTGACGCGCCCAATCATCCCCCGAGGCTCACACACACGGTAATGTATGTGAGGCTCAATACGTCCCTTGAAAGGGACCGTATAAGGCTGTGGAGTGCGGACTTTTAGAGTCGCGCTACCAGCATCGTCGGCCGTCGTAACACCGACATTCTCAAACTTCGAATATGCATCCTTCCAGTCATTGATGTTCTTGAGGTCCTCGTTGGACGGCTCAGCGGCCCAATAAAGGATTTTCGCCCCAGGCGCGACTTGAATTGTCACTTCACGGTCTGCACCGGAAGGCGTACGGTCTTCTAGGACTGAACAAGGCATAACAGTCTCACCGAGGAAGGGCAAGTAGTAATCGCGTTGGAGGAGGAAATACAGGCCCGCAAATCCAATGAGGACAAATATGACGCTACTCAAGACTCCTTCTCCAAAGAGACCTGTCACAAGATTTGCATTTGCTGCTCCAAAAATTAGACAGACAATGGCTCCAAAAATCAGAAATCCATAGGCGACCTTTTGGACAAGTAGGTGAGTGTATTTCTTGTCAAATACATAATTTTCCGTATCCATTGTATTTTCTAGTGTATTACACACAAATTAAAAACACACACCCTAATAGTTATGAATACAGTAGCCCTAGCACTACTGGCGCTGCTAATAGTCTTATTTGCATCATTTATGGGGCGCGAGGGTTTTTACGCTACAACTAATGGAGTCGCCTCTTCGTCGAGTTCAGGAGGCCCAGGGTTATCTATTAGGGACGGTTTGATGGTATATGTGTATGATTCACGCAAAGGGTATACGCGAACAAATAACTGGGTCGCACGTATTATTGAGGAAAATACCCGGGCATCGGATGTGTCTGGTGTATCACTCTTTAAGATAAATACGACCTCTGCAATTGGCTTGACCTATATGGATTTAAATGACCCCCGCTACGAAATCTTGCGACCAATATTTCCAAATTCTATGGGAATTTACATAAAGGGGCCGACGAGTGGTTTATTGCTAAATAGTTATTTTGGTATGGACCGTATAACAAATGAGGCTGATGCAAAGAAAATTATAAATGCGCTCTTTGTGGCAAAAGGGGATGCCGAATTTGCGGCGGTGATGTCTGAACAATTAGGGTTATATGTAGAGCGTCGTAATGATATGGCGACTGTGGATGGACTAATGGAGTCTCTATATAAAAATAGTGCACGCCTAGGGATAACAAATTGAGGATATAAACCGTGCAGACTCACTATCTACTAGTAGAGATGGCCGCGACTTGTGAATATGACGCATTTGTAGTTATTCCTTATAGAAATCGTGCAGAAGACCTGGAGGTTTTCAAACGTTGTGTCCCGGCTGCTTTTAAGGCCCAGGGCGTAAATGCGCTGTTTATTGTCAGCGAGCAGGTCGATACGCTACCATTTAACCGTGGTAAGAGCATTAATGTCGGTTGGTGTGAGGTGATGAAGCGATACCCTCGCGCACGTTCGTTCTATTTTCACGACGTCGATACATGGCCCGTTGCACCGACATCATTCCACTACAAGACACCAAAATCGGGTGGATTTACGCACATTTTTGGCGTGCCCGACCGTCAGGGGCTGATTAGTTGGGGCGGTGGTTGTGGGAGTATTTCACGCCTGGCGTTGCTGAAGACGAACGGGTATCCGAATGATTTCTGGGGGTGGGGTGGCGAGGATAATGTACTAGGCAACCGCTTACTCAAGAACAAGGTCGATGTGTATTTGAACAAGAAGGTCTATCGTGGGCAGACGGACAAGGTCAATGAGAAGCAGGACCAGCCACGTGATATGAGATTCCAGCCAGAGAATGCACGCCGGTTGTACTCAGGGGAGGCGGATGCGAAGGAGAATGGTATCACAAATTGCCATTATGCCGTGGTCAGCGAAGAGGTCGATAAGGACGGATTTTTATGGCTCCGATGTGATTACACACCAGCCGAGGGCGCAGCTGTAGTCCCTGGGCGTGTCTAATAGTAGTATGCGTAAGTGTAAATAGTGTTTTCTAGAATCTGTTTGTAGATGGATTCTAGTGCATACTTGGCGGCAAAACAGTTGCAGGCATTATGTCGGTCAAATACAAGCTGTTATAGCGGAGGGAGTGGTAGTGGTGGTGGAACAGGCGCTACTGGGGCGACCGGTGCAGCTGGAACGGCTGGAGTAACTGGTCCTACAGGGGCTACTGGAGCAACTGGAACTACGGGGACTACTGGTTTTACAGGGACCACAGGAACAACAGGCTTTACAGGGACCACAGGAGCGACTGGTGAGACTGGTGCAGCAGGACCTGCAGGGGGCTCTACGGGGAATACAGGAACAACTGGTCAAACGGGAACAACTGGTCTCACGGGCTCTACGGGTCAAACAGGTACTACTGGCTCTACTGGGTCTGGTAGTACTGGTACAACTGGTACTACAGGAACTACTGGTATAACGGGCTACACCGGTGAGACTGGAACAACAGGAGAAACAGGTACAACTGGTGAAACGGGCCCTACGGGTCAGACAGGTACCACAGGTTCTACTGGTTCTGGTAGTACAGGTACAACTGGCGTGACGGGCCCTACAGGAAATACAGGTACAACCGGTGAAACGGGCCCTACGGGTCAGACAGGCACCACAGGTCCCACAGGTCAAACCGGTGCAACTGGAACAGGTGGTGTTCTAGCCTTATATGGAGCCTTCTATGATACAAGTGGTGCTACAGCAGCTACAGGTGGAACCACCGCCATACCTATTACATTTAATAACACATATGAGGCAAATGGAGTATCGATTGTAAATGGTTCGCGAATTACATTTAGTGCGGCGGGCACATATAACATACAATTTTCAACCGTTTTTACAAGTACATCATCAAATTCAATAGATGTTGATTTATGGTTTAGTAAAAATAGTTCAAATATAATTGAATCAAATACACGTTTTACAATTGCAAATCAAGCAACAACGGTAGAAGCCTGGAATTTTGTACTAACTGTTGATGCTACTGATTATATCGAATTATATTGGTTCACTGATGATGATAAAATTTCTATAACGGCTTTACCAGCATCAACATTACCGACACGCCCAGCTGTCCCCGCAACTATCCTAACAGTAACCCAAGTGACATATACACAAATCGGTCCAACAGGAGCCACAGGAGCTACAGGTACTACCGGTGAAACAGGCCCTACTGGTGAAACAGGTCCTACTGGAGCAACTGGCGAAGGTTATAACGTTACATCGTCTACACCTATAACAATTAATGGCACATCCACGCCATATGTATTTACTGTAAATGCAACCGGTGCCTACACAACAGGTTCCTATGTTATTGCTACAAGCACGCAAATTGGTACGGGGTATTTATCATATTATATTCGCGGCACCCTAAATGTAACTAGTCCAACTGTATTTACAGTAGTTCCAGATAAGGTCGTTGGAAATATATCAGTAAATAGTTGGGTCTTCGATTTAATAGGATACGATGGCACTACGGGTACTACAGGTGTGTCAGGGACTACTGGCTCAACTGGACCAACTGGTGCAACTGGACCAGCTGGTCCCGCCGGCGGACCAACGGGGGCAACTGGTGAAACCGTTGTAAGTGTCGATTTATCGGGTGCAACATATGGAGCAATTGTCTTTTATGATGGCGTTGGCGTAACTGGGTCCGACTATTTCCGCTTTGACCCTACAAATGGCGTTTCAGGCGAGGTCATCATCGACGGGAAGCTGACTGTCGCTGGTGTCATTGATCCGATTGCGCTCGTTTTATCACCGACATCATCCAACCCCGTTGCTGGAACAACTGGAACAATTTGGTACAACTCTGGTGACGATTTTATGTATTGTGATTCTTGTCCCGTTCATTGTAATCCTGTAGGAAACACTTTAACGGTTGATGCAGTGTATGGTGATGATACATTAGCCGCCTCCTACAAGTACAGGGTTCCATTTAAGACAATTAGTGCGGCATTGTTGGCAGCGTCGGCGGGTGAAATTGTGCTTGTAAATGCCGGCACATATAATGAAACACTTACAATACCTGATAATGTGTCGGTGTCAGGAACCGGCGCTCAATCCGTTATAGTACAAAAAACCGGTGTAACTGCAAATACTACACTTATAACAGTCGGCCTAAATTGTCGTCTAGAAAATCTTACTGCAAATATTTCATCCGCCGGCAATTATGACTTAATTGGTGTCGATTTCCCCAGCGGAACATCCATAACAGCAAAAATCAGAAATTTCATTTTGACCGTTACATCGACTGCTTCAGGTTCACCGACGATTCTTGGTGTGCGCTCAGCCGGCACGTCAGCGACCACATATTCAGCCGCCAATGCAATCCAACGCACAACTGTAAATGTCATTTCGAGCAGCACAGGTATTACTCGCGGAATACTTGTAAGTGGTGCAAACAGGTTTGCAGTGCGTGATATGGTAGTGTATGCACGTGGTACGGGAACAAATATTGTCGGTGTCGAAACGACACACGCGAGTGCCTACGCTGAACTGAAAACATCGACTATTAGTGGTGTATTGTATGACATAAATCGAACAGCTGGCGATATATTACTTGGATTTACCGACCTCCGAAATAATAAAGCAAACGGAAACAGTTTCAGTACCGTCGTAGAATCAAATACGGTCACATTTGGGATGCTTGGAAATCCTGCAGCTGATACTACATACAACCTTGTACCAGGAACTGTATCAATTGCAGATTTACCAGGTACAGCCTTTGCTATTCCTGTTGTGCAAAATATGATATTATTCACAGGTGTTGTACGCTTCTCTGGTACTATTGGGACAGGGGTATCAATGACTCTTAATATTTACAAAAATAATGATGTTAGCCCATCATATTCAATCACACTTAATGCCGGCGAAAATACAAAAGTGAATACCGCGAATTCAACCGATTTGAATGCTGGTGACTCATATCACGCACAGTTAGTCACAGTTGGAAATCCAGGTTCTGGAACATTTGTTGCAACACTTGCATTTTACTAAGTACGTCGGTCTAAGTATTTTGCAGCAGTGTAAAAGTATATGAAGGTATTTTTCAACGCATTTTGGGACGGATTTGACAGCAACCCTAGGTCCCTCGAATTTTTCACAAAGATTTTATCAGCAGTATTTTCCGTGCCAGTTGTTCGTGGCGAGAAGATGGCTGACTGCGAACTATTAGTGGAAAGTGGATTTGGCCCAAGCGTCTTATCGCTCAAAAAATGGCGTGCATCCTTTTTATTTATGGGCGAATCCTGGACACGTGCAAATTGGCGCAATTACACCGTGGTTATGTCAGGCCAGGCCCTGACAGATAGTCCAACGGTCGTGCATGTTCCATTATATTTACTTTATTTGTATGGAATGTCTGACGACCCCGTACCCGTACAAACGGCAAAGCCTATGCCAAAGGCCGACGTTATAGCTATTATTAGCAATCCGAGGGCAGGTGTTCGCACGGAATTTTTGGATGAGCTCGACCGGCACTTTAAGGTGTGTTATGCCGGCAGTTATAAAAATAACATCGGTGGCAAATTAAAACCCGCGTATGGAACACCCGAGTTCTTCCATTTCATCAGCAAATTTAAGTATGTTATCACAATGGAGAATTCCGCGCAAGATGCTTACATAACTGAAAAAATCTTCCACGGTTTTTTTGCTCACAATGTGCCAGTATATTGGGGTGCTCCACTTATCAAAGATTATATTAACCCAGCCCGGTTTTTAGAAGTAAGAAATGGCTCGCCAGAAGAATTTACCCGCGTGATTGCCGAAATGAAACGCTTGGCAGCAGATGAGGCAGCCTGGCAGTCTGTAGTAAGCCAGCCATGGGAGGCACCTGATAAATCACAGCCGTCAATTGATACTATTGCACGAGAAATCCGTGCAAAAATATCACTGTAATATATAGATGACAAAATTTGCTAGTATAACAATTATAAGTATATGTATGCTAATACTTATAATTGTTGGGGTTATATCTCAACACAGGCGTGTGCGTGAATATTTTTCTAACAACTGTGAATCTGTATTTCCTCGCCGTATTTTTCAAACGTGGAAATCTCGAACAGAATTTCCTGAAAACTATACTTATTGGAGTAGTACTTGGAAAAATTATAACAAAGATTACACATACGTGATATTTGATGACAAAGACATACGTGATTTTGTTTCAACTACGTATCCGTGGTTTATGAAACGATTTGATGACTATGACAAACCAATTAAAAAAGCGGATGTTGTACGTTATTTATACCTTTACGCATATGGTGGAATTTACGCCGACATGGATTTCGAATGTCTCAAACCATTTGACGCATTACTTGATGCAAATAAATCAGAAGGCGTACTATTAGGGTGTATGGCAGATTATGAAAATGAAGCAGATTCGCCTGCAAACAACGTCCCTAATGCAATTATGATTTCAAAACCACGTCATCCATTTTGGCTTTGTATGGCTCAAGTGTTAATGAATCGTTATGGTGGGAGCGCGGATGAAGAAACTGGCCCGAATGCCCTACGTGATGCATATTTAACATTTATAGGTGGGAAATACGAAACGGAGGACTGGTATAAAAAAATCGTGTCAGACCTTCCTGAAAATCTGAAACCATGTAATAGCGGACCAGTTAAAATATTAAAATCTGTTGTTTTATATCCTATACCATGGGGACGAGCCGACCTACGCGCATTAAATGATGAAATGTTACATAGTAAGGATCGTGCCGCTTCATCGGATAAAATGCGAAGTTTATATCCTGAATCTTATGCAGCAACATATTGGACACACAGTTGGAAAGACCAATAAACGCCTATTATTTAATTATATATACATCATCTTATAACTGTCATTGGGTGGTTCCTTTTTCTTCAAGAATAAATCTACATGCTCCTTTTTGAGTACATATGGGAGCGTGAAGTCCTTAATGTAGAATGGCAGACTCTTATCGTTGTACATCCGGAGCATATTGACTTTCTGTGCAATTGCCTCCAGACACCGCTTCAATTCACGCACACCCTTCTCTTCATTCGCATAAGTCTCAATGATGTGGGCAATTAGGTCCTTGCCAATACCAACCTTCTCGTCCAGATTGACCTCACGTAGGGCCGCGGGCAGCAAGTACTTTTCTGCAATGACCATCTTCTCCTTTGCGCTGTAGCCCTCGAGTTTGACGACCACCATACGGTCGAGCAGGATTCGGTCGAGCTTGTTAATGTCATTGGCCGAAAACACGAACATCACTTTGCTCAAGTCAATTGGGATGCCGGCAAGGTACTTGTCCTCGAACTCGCCATTCTGGACTGGGTCCGTCAGATGCACAAGTAGATTCTGGACCTCCTCGCCCTTTGCCGTCGTGGAAATCTTGTCGAGCTCATCAAAGAGTAGCACCGTACTCATTGACTTAGACGCACACAGACAATTCACAATCTTCCCTGAATGTGATGACTCATAGACAAGCTGATGACCCGTATAAGTGCTCGCGTCAGAATCACCACCGAGCGAGATGAACTGGAAGGGCCAGTCGAGTGCCTTTGCAATGCCATTCTTAATGAGCGACGTCTTACCAATACCTGGGGGGCCAATTAGGAGGAGCGACAGACCCTTCGCAGTGGGATTTGCGACCTTACTGGCGATGAATTGGAGAATCTGGAGCTTGCTCTCCTCCTGGCCATACACCGCGTCATCAAGGTATTTCTTCGCACGCGCCATAAATGTCCCACAGCTCTCTGGCCCATCGTCAATGCGCACCGGCATCTCCTTATAGTACCCGAATGGAACTGAGCAGAGCTTATCGAGCCAATTACGAAGCTTGAAGTACTCGCCCGTACTGGGGTCCATCGTTTGCAGCGATTGATACTTCGCCAACACCATCGCCTGGGTCTCCTTCGGCAACTTCATTGTGAGAATCTTGAACATCAGGCTCATACTGTTTTCGGTGGCAGTGGGCCGGTGCTCAAGAGCCTCTAAGAGTGCCTTGCGCTTACCCTCCTCAAGGGCCTTGAACTGGTCAATCTGTGAATCAATGTCGTTCTCCTCAATGGGCTTCGTGATGAGCTCGACGAACTTCTTCACCTCCGCCGACTCCTTTTTCATATTGTGTCGCTGAGGAATCATACGCTCCGCCCCGTCGCCGCCCATACCGTTATCAACACGAATAATGAATTCATTCGCAGCTGGCTCGTCATCCTCATAGTCCGAGTCATCATCCGAATCATACTCTTCCTCTTCCTCGTCCTCGTCATAGTCCTCGTCTGAATCGTACTCCTCCTCATCGTCCTCTTCTTCCTCATCCTCCGTTTCAGATTCGACAATTACAGCAGGTCGGCGAGTTCGCACAGGTGTCGGTTTTGGCGCCGACACCTTTCGGCGCTTGCGAGGTGGCTCGACGGCCTCCTCTTCCTCCTCCTCCGTTTCGGTGTCAGACTCAACAACAACCTTGCGTTTTGCCGCAGTACGTTTTCCTGCAGCCGCTGCTGGTCCGTCGATCTTTCGTGCGCCCTTCCGTGTGCGCGCAGGAGGAACATACGAACTCTCATCACTTGATGTAGTGTAGGCCTCAGAGCTATCATCGTCATAGTCGTAATCAATAAGCCCACGGATGTTTCCGCGGCTATCTACACTGTCATCATCGCGGTCTCCAAAACCACCGCGTTTCTTAGCAGGGGCTTTGGCTTTCTTCTCGCCCTTTTTCTCTTCGGACGATTTTTTTGCAGCAGGTGAGCGCTGGAATCGTGGCATGGTGCTATTACGTAGTGTAAGGTGGGTACTCTTAGGTGTGCGTATCGTCTCAGCTCAATTTTAGGTCGTCTCATTTTCGACACAGAGACAAATATTACAATACGCCACGCAAAACAAGAATATATACTACCAAAAATATGATGGCAGTATTATTTGTCCCAAACGCCAATATACGTCGGCCAATGTGTCCTTCGTAGCTTTTTGCGGCGGCGTGGTCATGATAGATGTCGAGGCTGTAAATACCAAGGGCCATTGCACCAAATAAGAGCCAACATAGTGCATATGTCATATTAAATCTACGACACACATAATATGCAAATAACATAATCAACATTACATCTCCTAGCGTGTCTAATAGCCCACCGAGCTTAGAAGCTTTGTTGTATTTGCGTGCAACAGCGCCGTCCAATATGTCGGTCAAACATCGTAGTATAACAACACCCGTAAAAGCACCGACATTAAAATGACCTATGCCTGATAGGCGAGGCATTAAAATAAAGTATAGTGCGACATTGCATACAAGAGAAACGAGTGTTATTAGGTTTGGGTGTATATTTGCAAATATATGTGTGCGATTCACAAGTATATCCGCAATTTTATCATCTACATACATACTGGTGTTTTACTATTATAGGCGGGGTGTTTTAATTAGCGCCGTCCCGAACCTGCAATCTTCTTGAGATTGTCCATTGCATTCATAATTCCAATACGAATACGATTCGTCAAACTGGGGCGGTCAGCAGACATTGCGGTGAGAGGGGTGAGCTCCTCCGTAAGGACAGGAAGAAGTGCTGTGCGCATTGCATCAGCCTCGGGGGACTTTTCGGCCAACGCCTTGAGAATGCGCGACAGACAGTTCATATACTCTTCCATTACATTGGCCTTGTTCTCCTGCTTGCTAACTGAGCACATCTGTGTGATAATCATACGGACTGTAGTAGTGAATGCGTCCGAATGCACAATTCCCTGCTTGAGAAGCTCCGTGAGAAACTGTGAATAGCCCTGGCGATAACGGCGCTGCTTATTACGCTCAATGAACTCCTCCATATTCGTCGTCGAGGACTCATCAACTTCCTCGAAGATGCTAGGGAACTTCTCATAGAGGGCCTGCATTTCGACTGTTAGGGATGGGTAGTCTGCTGACAGATCCTTGAGAAGACGGGCATAGATGGGACAGAATGTTTCTTCCATCGCGGCCTTCGAGAAGACCAGCTTCATAAACTCTGTGATGAAGTCGGTTTCACCAGAACCAAGAATTTGCTTAATAAAGTCGGTGACCTCGTCGTAATTGGCAATGCTGAACTTATTGAGCTTATTTTGGATAATAGAGATGATTTTGCTCTCAACCGGGGCACTTGCTGTAGTGAAGATACTTGTATAGCGAGTACGAGTAGTGGTGGCAGCCACAGGAGGTGGAACGGTCGCATCAGGGGCGCCTGCTCCACCAGTAGGGACTGTTAGGGGTGTCATTGTGGAAGAGACAGGGGCAGTTGGACGACTGCTGTGGAACGCACTTGGGACAGATGAGCGCGATGCTTGCTGACCTGCTGCAGTACCGCCTGTTTTTTGCCCGCGACCTTGGGTAGAGTTCGAGGTTTGAGACGTTGCACTCGAGAATGGATTATCGCCACCGCGACGACCTCCTCCACCACTGACTGATGTCCAGCCGTCCGAATCTGCGGTTTGATGTCCGCTACCGCCACCACCACGACGATGCGAATCCTTAAAGGCACTGGTGCTTGACCCCCCGCCGCTACGGACATTCCATCCTGAAGTTGTCTGGCGATTGTCCCCACGATGATCCCCGCGATGGTCTGCGCGATGGTCTGCGCGATGGTCTGCGCGATGATCCCCACGGTGGTCTGCACGATGATCCCCACGAGGAGGTGCAGGAGCACCATTACCGCCACCACCACTACTACGATGCGAGCTACTTGCACCACCATTTCGCCAATTGCGAGAAATCATATTCCATCCATCTCCATCCTCTCCCGATGGAATCTCGGCGCGAATCGCCGCAATCATATCCACCACCTCCTTTGAGAAGGTTGCTCGACGCCCTGCGGCACGTAGCTGACTCCGAAGAGCCAGTACGGTCATAATTTCGGCAGGACAGGCTTGGCCGCTCATAGTTGATGATGGCTCAGACTTTTTAAGCGTGCTTACTGACATTTCTAGGCTTGGCGTGACTTGGCTTGACACTTGGGTACCCTATCCAAGCTCCAACTCCGCGTCTCAATTTTTACTCTCCACACACAACCCTACAAGTAGAGTATGGAAGCCGCCGTTCAAGATATATCCGGTGTCATCCAAGATGCACGTATGGAGAAAATACCAGACATTCTCGGACTCAAAACACAGGCTGCACGCGATTCCTTCTTCACCGGCCTGCGCGACTGGTCTTCTAAGCCCGCCAAACTATTCAAAAAAACCGCCCTAGTGGAGCAATTACGGGACAAACTTACGACTCCCAAAAACGATGTCAGACATCAATTTGACACGGCCTTTGCCGCAATCGCCAAGCACGAACCTGTCGTCCGCGGACTCCTTTCACCTCCGTCCGCAATGGAAGACGAAGGCCACGGCCAACTCCTCTTTCGTGGCGAGCACACGACACCGTTGAATCACATCCCCCACCTTCTTGCAATATGGTCTGTTTGCAAAATCTTCGTGTTTCCTGCAATGGCAGTATGTGTTCCCATTTTTACCCTTATAGCCCCGTTTATCCTTATTAAGTATGTATGGAATATGCCTTGTACATTTAATGAATATATTCGGATTACAAAAGCAATGTTTATAGGTGGCGGTATGGGCGCACTATTAGGGCAACTCGGGGGCGGTGGTATGGCGATGCCACGAATTCCAGAGGGACTCAGTGAGCAGGCCAAGTCGTTCCTACAAATGGCCTTCCTGCTTATCACTGTCGGCCAATCGATTTGGCAGCCTATCCAAGGAGCGCGTCACACGTGGCGCCTACAAGCAATGATGTTTGAACGCGCTGATGCTGTCCGTGATTTCCTCGCGGCTTTCGCTGGCCTGCAACGGGCTTTTAAGAGGCTCGGGATTAAAACTGCACGAATTCCAATTCCCGTAGAGTACTGGGGCGACCGCCGACGTCTTCTCGCATTTTGTCTTGAGAACCCGACCAACTTGAAAGTACTATTAGGGATAGTTGGGCGCTGGGAAGTGCTGTATCGCCTCGCTACTGCAGCGGATGTGTGTGCGGTTCATTGGGTAAAGAGCGGCGGTGACGGCAACCAGCCCATAATTCAGCTCCGTGATATTTGCGATGTCGGTATTGCAGCCGACAAACAGCGTCATTTCAATGTCGGTATCGGCTGCGGCGGGGCCAACGGCAGCAGCCAACACGCACTCCTAACTGGCCCAAATCGTGGAGGAAAATCCACGGCCTTGCGAGCGGTCCTGCGAAATATCCTGCTGGCTCACACCTATGGCGTCTGTTTTGCCAGATCTGCGACCCTAACAGCATTTGATTGGGTACAGAGCTGTCTGCGGCTTGAGGACTTGCCTGGTCGCGCCTCGCTCTTTGAACGCGAAGTGGCCTTTGCGGCGGCCTCTTTGGCACGACCCGCTGGCACACGTGGATTTGTGTGCGTCGATGAGCTCTTCCATTCCACGAATCCTCCTGACGGTAAGGCTGCAGCCGAGTTGTACTTGGGACGCCTATGGACAACCCCTGGGATTGCTAGTATGATTAGCACGCACGTCTTTGAGCTAGTTGAGGCTGCACCGCCGGCCATTCAGCGTCTCTGCTGTCCTGCCACGGCAAATCCCGATGGAACTGTGGAGTACCATTATGGGTTGCGGCGAGGAGTCTGTAAGGTGAGTTCGGTGGGTGATATTTTGCGCGAAAATGGGTTAGTTGCGTAATGAGTCTTCGTTCAGACGTTCCGTCCCCTTAATGCGAAGCCTTTATTCAAGAGCTAGGGTCTTAGGGAGCGCAGCTCCCTAATGCGTAAATAACCCCGCCAACAGAACCTCGGGCAAACCTAGACGAAGATGAACCTTGTTGGCGACGTATTTACAGTTGGTATAGTCCTCCTCCTCCTCATCGGTGCAGTGGCATTTTACCTCTACACCCGGATTGCGCAGGTCGAGAAGCATATGAACCTCCTTGAGAGCATCCTCCTTGACCTCAAGGTCGCAACAGAGAATTCATTCCTAGGCTTCCCTATGCCTATGATGGGCTCTGGTGGCAAGTCCGGCGGCAGTGGCTCCAGCTCTCCTAAGAGCCACCACGAGGACGACGAAGAGGAACTCCTCTCCGAGTACGTCCCCAAGATGCCTACGGCACACATCCTCAGTGAGGAAGAAGAGGAACTTGCTGCAGACGACCTGGAGAATGATACTGCAATGTACGAGGAAATCCTCCAGTCCGCCGCGGTTCCTGAGAATACCGACCTCGAGGAGGTCGAGGTTGAGGCCGAGCCCGAGGGTGATGCCGACGAGGAGACCCGCTCTGTGAGTATCCCCGCTCCCCTTCCTGAGCCAATGAAAGTCGGTGAGACTGAGGAGGTTCATGTAAATAAGGTCGAGCCCAACTACGAGTCCCTCAGTGTGAAGGAGCTCAAGGAGCTCGCAAAGGCCCGTGGCATCCCTGGGGCGGCCAAGCTCGGTCGTCGTGATATTCTGGAGGCTCTCCGTAAGAAGGATAGTGGCGTCGAGGAAGGCATCGCCTCTTCCCTTGCTGAGTACGGGTTCGGCTCCTCTCTTGATAGTGCCGCCGCATCCATTGATGCTTAGAGAGATAAGAATCTACCATTAGTAGTAAGAACATATGGCGTGGATGATGAAAAAAGGATTCCGTATTGACCCCGATGATTGGGCGTCATACAATAAAAAGGACATTGACGGCGATGGTAATGGTAAAGTGACCGCCGAAAACGTGGCCCCTATGATGTTCGAGCCGGCCCCTGATAACCGTTATCCGGCCTATGCGGCTCTTATGTCAGACGGGCGTCTAGTCACCGATTATCGCAGTAAGTGCGAGCGCAATGTCCCAGTCGGCAAGCAGTTTGCCACACACCAGTTTATGGTCCATAATGCTGACACGCTAATAGCAGAGAGCCGTCGTCGCCAGGCAATTTGGAATGGGGCTGTCTTTGGAATGGCCGCGACCGAGCCCAGGCCCGCTGTCGTTCAGTCCTGCGATGCAGACCGCTGTACGATTCAGCCCACTGGGGATTTCTTCGGATTTGGCATTGAACGTGCCGCCGAGCCAGTACCTGATTTATTTGGCACATTCCAAGTCGAGCCGACGGCTAAGGAGAATGCAAAAGATGCACGTCGTGTTGCTATTACGACGCGTTATGAAGGTGGGCGCAACACCCCTCGTACAAACCAAGGCCCCGAGACCTACACTAGCAAGCCACCTGTGCGCTCTGTGAAATTCGGCGAGGCCTAACGCCCCAAAATTGAGTTTGCAACCCACGGTAGATGAGCAACCAGACCACGCCAATGCCAACACGTCTCCGTCCCCGCCCATACCCTGTTATAGGAATTATTGCAGTAAGTCCTATTACAGATATTGAATTCATTGAAGATGCATTTAATGGCCGCGCTATTGCATCATTCATCCTAGAGCCGCGCAGTTTCACAGTCCTCCCTGAGCTCTACGCCGCTGGCTCAAATATCCCCGTGTATTTCATTCGCCACACCTCACCTATCTACCTAACTGCCATTGATGAACTCCACGTCTTCTGTCGCAGTATGGACGAGATGCCAACTATTATAGATGCGTGTGATGATGCTAACAAATACGTCGAAATTCACATTATCCCTTAATGCGAAGTCTAGAAATAAGACCAGGCAGCGCCTTCAGTGTAGCCTTAATATTATCCTTGTAATAGACAGCGAGTGTAGTCGCCGCAACACCAAGTAAAAATCCATCTACAAGTCCAAATCTATAAAAAAGGCGCGCTTCAGAATCAATCAACTCTTCTACTTTTTCTTTGCAAATTGTAATTGTATTATCCTTGTTCTCAATAATATAATCACAATCATCACTATCACGACGCTCGCCTTCACGGTCTTCATAAATTATCTCGAGCGAACTCATATGCGCCAGTTACTTGTAGGGTAGTGTGGAGAGTTTAGGCCACAAGCCCACGCCAGAGGGCATAGATAGTAACGGTCTTCTTTTCGCAGCTGCGCTCGGCCGGCTCGGATGTCCCGTCTGCCTCCTCGACACCTACAATCTCATCAACCGGCTCGGCCTTGTCATCGTCGCTCGCCGACTCCACTTCCTTGCGCACCACCATCTCCTTCAAGTATCCCGTTGCGGCCTTCGCCGTCGCACACGCAATGTCCATATGACGTGTCCAGGGCGTCGAAAGACTGGCATCTGCCGGCGCCCGTAAAAAGAGCCAGTAGGCGAAACTTGATGAAAGCGCGGTGCTCCCTTTACCAGCCATCGGGTCCGAAAAGAATTCCAGCGCCTTTGTACCAATCCGTGCTACCTGCGCTTTCCCTCTACGTGAGCTACAACACCGTTGTGTAAGCCAGAAAAGTACAAGGGTCAGGCCTATTGTAGCCCCCAGAGTGATAGGCTGTGTAATGAAAATCGTGGTGAATTGCGAGAGGCCATACGTCTGGAACACTTGGCCGGCGACTTCAGGACGGCGAGAAACAGCGAAGGCGAGTAAGTACTGGATACACCAGGCAAACCAGGCAGCCGGCACGATGATACCTATCCATCCCTTAACAGTATGTACGACGAACCAACGTTGGCAAGCCGTTGCAGGCTCCTTCGGAACATTTAGGGCGAGTGTGAGATAGGACTTCGCCTGTTCAAGTGTGCAACACGCCTCCTTCTCGGCAGCCTTCTTACGTTTGCACCGTACAATCATTGCAAGGTACTCGAAGAAATCTCCCTCTTGAGCCGTTGCATCCACGCTTGCACCAACTGTGAGCATATCAGCCTCTTCACGGGCCTGTGCGGCCTGTAGGTCATATTCAGTACGATTTCCTGAACTTAGCTGCAGACGATGCTTGCGCTCACGACGGAGCTGGTGTATTTCACGTGTCAGCTCGGCGTCATCTATATTACAGAGTGCCTCCTCTATTTTATGACGACGCAGGAGCTCCTCGTAGAGAATTGGATAGCGCCAACGGAACTCCGCTGACCCTGCTGAATTCATTAGTGTGAAAAATATACGCATAAATACCACGTTCAGCGCACTTGTTGCCACCGTATTTACGAGCGTCTCCGCGACTGTCATAGGAGGCAGGGCCTCACCATCCGCCGGCGCACCGTGTGTAAATCCATATAGGAGTGTAGTTATAAATAACGTATGGAATAAGGATGTAAATATAAATATTGCACGATAAATACGTGGAAGACGTGGGTCAAAACGGAAAAATACAGAGAAATACGAATGCTGATAGAAAAATCGTTGGGCATATAATTTCGCCAAAAATACAAGTCGGCGCGCAAATCCTGTCGGCGGTTTGGGCGGAGCCGGTGGCGCACTAGCAGGCCAATCGGCAGCGGTATTTACCGCGTCTTCGTCGGATGAAATACAGCGGTCTAATTGCACATTATCAGAATATGTTTTGAGAAGCTCCTGGATTTCTGTACAAGTATAGAGACGGGCCAAATATTTCACGGCGGCCTTGCGGTCTAGTCGTGCAAGGACTATTAGGGTGATGAGTGCGGCGATAGCCCAGGTCCCGAAGAATGCATAGAAGGGCCACAGTGATTTCAGGGCGTCCAGGGTGTAAATACTGAGGAAACTGCGGAACAGGGCCGCATTGGAGGCCGCGATGGCTCGAATACGACCGCCGAAATCTGTCAAATGCGTGCATTCGCACACCATTGTGTCGGCGTCGGCATAGACGGCCTTGCAACCATCACTTGACCAATTGCCGGCCGCCGTGTCCCAGTAAATACAGGAGCCTTCAATGGTCGGCGCGGGGCACGTGTAATTGACCCAATAGGTGCGAGCTATTTCAGTCGGCTGACCTGTAATAGGGCACGTGAGATTCGCGCGGTCGCCATTTGGACACGTTGTATTGGCTACAGGGTCTCTTAATAGAACATTGTCGTTAGAATCACAAGCATATGTTATGTTTGTAGGAAGACGACTGGCACGAGTTTCGGTGGGCAGCGCATAACTGAAACGGAAAGGTTTGGCGAGATTTTTTACGGTGATAGATTCGCCGGTTGCGGACGAAAGCTCGAACGACAGGACGGGTGTGTCGAGAGGCTGTCCGCCGGCACCTTCAAATGGATTCGTGGTCCAGACTATGACGGATGCGCTGAGTCCTGGGACGGCGATGTCGGCGGGGAGTTGTGGTACGTCGATGGCGAGACCGCTGCCGGTCGAAATACTGGCTTCGCCGGCCGGCAGTGGAGCCGCGATGAACTGGAATGCGTCCGTTTTGATTTCAAATGTCTCATTGGCACCAAGACCGGCCTTTGGCAGGGCCGCGAGGAGACGTAGTGTATTTTTAATGTCTTCTGTGGGAAGGTCCGCAGGAAGGTTCTCGGCAATTGCGGTTAGTTGGCCTGGGTCGGCCGGTGGGCCAGCGAACATGTCGGCTAGGAACCCTTGGAGAGCCGTGGAATTCTGCAGAACGGCTGCGGCTTCTCCTAATAGTGACGATGGGGTGACTGTTAGAGTGGGTGTTGCGGATGGTGTTAGGGTTTTTGTTGATGTAGGTGTAATAGAGGGGCTTGATGAACTTGTAGTAGAGGGGCTCGTTGTAATTGTCTGAGAAGGACTATTAGATGATGTGGAGGAGGCCGACGGTGATATGGATGATGATTTCGTATTTGTTGAAGTTTGAGTCGTGGTCGAACTCGGGCTGGCCGAGGCGGAAGTTGTCGCGCTGGAACTTTGTGATTTTGATGACGTCGGAGTATTTGAACGCGAGGCCGAAGCAGTTTGACTTGGACTAGCTGTAATAGAAGGACTTGATGAACTTGTAATAGAAGCTGTCATTGAACTTGATGACGTTGTAGAAGGACTATTAGATGGCGAGGTGGAGGATGATTCTGTTGCCGTAATAGAGGGGCTTGATGAACTTGTAATTGAGGGGCTCATTGTAGTTGTTTGTGATGGGCTATTAGAGGTGGATGCCGAGGCCGATGGTGATGCAGAGGATGATTTTGTATTTGTTGAAGTTTGAGTCGTGGTCGAGCTCGGGCTGGCCGACGCCGAAGTTGTTGCGGTTGCAGTTTGTGATTTTGAAGACGTTGGAGTATTTGAACACGAGGCCGAAGCAGTTTGACTTTGGCTAGCCGTAATAGAGGGACTTGATGAACTTGTAATGGAGGGGCTCATTGTAGTTGTCTGTGATGGGCTATTAGAGGGGGACGGGGAGGCTGAGGTTGTCGATGTTGTAGTAATAGAAGGGCTTGATGAACTTGTAATTGAGGGGCTCATTGTAGTTGTCTGCGATGGGCTATTAGAGGTGGATGCCGAGGCCGACGGTGATGCAGAGGATGATTTTGTATTTGTTGAAGTTTGAGTCGTGGTCGAACTCAGGCTAGCCGAGGCGGAAGTCGTCGCGCTGGAACTTTGTGATTTTGACATCGTCGGAGTATTTGAACGCGAGGCGGAGGCTGTTTGACTAGGGCTTGTTGTAATAGAAGGACTTGCTGTAATTGTAATGGACGGGCTCATTGAGCCCGAGATAGTCGCAGACCCCGTTATAGTACTTGTAGGGGTTCGTGTTGGACAACTTGTTGTAGTAGGAGTGGGTGTAGCGGTAATTGTTGCAGTGAGACTTGCGCTGGAAGTAGTCGAGGGGCTCGTGGTCGGCGATGGACTAATGGACGGGCTGCGTTCAATAAAGACCGTCACAGTTTCCGTGACAGTTTTGGTCACTGTAGCAGTAACAGTTATGTAGCGGAAATGTACGTAGGATGATGTAGGTGTTATGGAAGAAGACCTAGTAGTAGTTGCTGTTAGGGATGGTGAAGTCGTAGTGGAGGGGCTTGTAGATGAAGACCTCGTAATTGTAGAGCTGATGGATGCCGTGCGACTTGTGGAGGCTGTCTGTGAGGGGCTCTTAGTAGTCGATGGGCTGGTACTGGGGGATGCCGTTAGGGATGGTGTCAGGGAAGCCGAGGGACTTGTAGAGCGTGTCGCGGTTTGTGTCGGCGTTTCACTCGGTGTCTGTGAAGGGGTTGGTGATGGGGACGGCGGGTCCGTTATGCGTACAATGAGATTTACTCCAGAATATACTACGCTCAAGTCAGTTGTCCATTGTAAATATGCACTCGAGCCTGTGCTGTAAATATCGGCGGGCACACCAAATCCTGATTTTTGGAAAATCATGGGGGCACCCGAGGACGGGCCGTCGTAAATACGGATGTAGTCGTAATTTCCTTCCGTCGTAAATGTGTTAAATAAAAATACAAGGCGCTTGTTTGCAGGAGCCTTTAGTTCAACACGGCACGTCATATAATCCACATAATTTCCTCCATAATTCGTGTAAAATGAGAACGGAAATTCCTGGACCAGGTAGGAATTCGTATTTCTGTTTTGTGGACAAATGATTTGTGTGACGGCGGCGGCCGGCGTGGGAGTCCGTGAGGCCGAGACTGAAATGGTCGGCGTGAAGGATGGCGTGCGCGACGTTGAACGTGTGGCGGTTGGCGTACCGGTCGGCGAACGTGTCTCTGTGGGGCTTTTCGTTGGGCTCGGGGGTGGTGGATAGGAATATCCTGGATAATATGACGGGTCAAATGAAGGATCCGGCTCTATATAAAAGGATGCGCTCGTGGTGGGCGAAGCGGACGTCGAGATGGAACTTGTAGAGGATGGTGAGGAGGATTCTGAGGCGGTCTGGGTTGTCGTCGCTGACGGTGTCGAACTCCAAGACCCCGTTATAGTTGCTGTTAGGGATGTGGAGGGAGTCGGTGTGGCGGAGATTGTGGAGGATGTAGAAGAGCTGGGTGTAGCAGTCGTGGAGCTAGAGGAGCTCGTGGAGCTAGTCGCAGAGACCGATGGACTACTGGTTGTTGTTGGACTCGGAGTCGGCGAGGGCCACACGGCGCATTCAGCGGAGTTCGGTGTTGCATCACTACAGAGACTGAACTGCAGACGACCTACGACTGGGCTCCAGGACGCTCTACGGGCTGTCGTGGTCGCATTGCAGGGTCCGCCGGCCCACGTGGCGACCCAATAGGTCTGGTCCTCACCCTCCGCAGGAGCCTGCTGATACTGCCACTCGGCCAGACGGCGGACTGGAGAGGTCGCTGCCCGTGCATGGACCGTGAGCCAAACAGGGGCATCAGTTGTCAAGTACGTTCCCACGGTCCCAGTGTCCAGCGCAAACTCCGTACCACCCGTAATAGTCGCTTCCGAGAACTGCGTAGTGGCTGTTAGGAGTGCCGAGCCAACACGCGTACCACCGACATCGTCGTACAAACCGACTTCCCACGATGTCGGTGCTTGACCAGCGGGTATGCCGAGTCCGAGTCGCAAGTATCGTGTCTGGCCTTCCGCCGTCGGCGTGAAACGAGCCGCCACCAGGGTACAACTGGTCGCCGTGGAGCCAAATTGGACCGTCGTATCATAGAAGGTCGTATGAAGGGTCGTAGTATCATAGAGGACACTCGCTGTGGCTGGAGCACTACTCCACAATATCCCTAATAGTCCTATAAGGGACCAGAGATGAGAGAATTTGCGTATCATTATTCATACACGTAGTTTAAAAGTACAGTAGTATAACACAAAGAGTATGGTGCGTGTATTGGCATTTGATATTGGAATCAAGAATTTGGCGTATTGTATTCTGGAGAAACCTGACCAGGCCGGGCTTGTGGATGGTTCTGGGTCCAAGATTATCGCGTGGGAGAACGTGAATTTGCTAGTAGAAGGTGTTGAGGGCGGGGCGGCGGCTGCGGCAAAACCTGTGTGTGCGACATGTGGAAAAGGGGCCAAGTGGGCGGTAGTACGGGGCGGGGAGGAAGCACCACGTCTTGTGTGCGCACGCCACGTGCCGGCGGACCGCAAAGTCTTGGTAGGGGCTGACGAGAAGCCAGTGAAGACGCTGCCGGCGGTCGGCGAGCTGAAGACGATGTGCGAGTCCGCGGGACTCGGCAAACCGACCTCTAAAAGTCCAAAGAAGGAAGACTGGGTGGGGCTATTAGCGACGCGCTACGTGCTTCCTGTGGGGGCCGTGGTGAAGGGCGCGGCGAAGGTCACACGGGCAATGGGGGCAAATGTGACGGCGTTGCACGATGGGATTCTGGCGATGATTCTCGA
>JACCDX011244281.1_pt1 | contig 27442 bp, 29 predicted proteins | sample 7449681 | NCBI WGS metagenome assembly JACCDX01 (sample SAMN15323450, study PRJNA562643) | freshwater metagenome | isolation source: river surface water | place: USA:Blue River Watershed | collected 2017-08-18
AAATTTGCTCTGCTAACGCAACCGCCATTTTCACCCCCCTTGTGAACCCCCCGGAATAGTAAAAATCCAGCAAATATATTTAAAATTAATGATATTAATTTTAAATATATTTGGTATTTTTACTATATATTGCTATACCATAAATAATAGGCGATTTAAACTTTAAAATACCCGCATATTGTTTCATAATAAATTTTGCTTAAATTGATAATATCCTCAATATGGGCGCATTCGTTAACTTGGTGTATGGTGGCATTAATAAGGCCAAAATCCAGCACGGGGCAATAATCCTTAATAAATCGCGAATCCGAGGTTCCGCCAGTGGTGGATAATTCGGCCAAGGAGCTAAGCCGTGATTTATCGGGGCTTTGGTCATAAACTTTGGCAATGGCATTGGTAATAGTTTGCGACAAATGCCCGCGTTCGGTTAAAAACGATTCGCCCGAACATGAAAATTCGGCAATATATTTTGCGGGGTCAATGCCGGCCCATAATTGGGTAATATGGGCAATTAAACTTTCCGAATGCCAAATATTATTAAAACGAATATTTATTTTGGCCGTGGCGCGGGCCGGTATAATATTGCCGGCCGGGTTGTTAATGTCTATGGTTGAAACCGACAGGCACGATGGTTCAAAAAAGTCATTTCCCGCATCAATAACCCAGCCCTGTAATATTTTTAACATATCCACCATATGGTGGGCGGCATTATCGGCCAGATGGGGGTAACCGGTATGGCCCTGCACCCCCAAGGTTGTTAAGGTAATATTTAACGAACCGCGCCGGCCCAATTTTATCATTTCGCCCAAAATTTTGGGGTTGGTGGGTTCACCGGTTAAACAGGCCGATAATTTAAAACCATCACGCGTGATGGCCGGCAATAATAATTTGGTGCCATTAATGGCGTGTGATTCTTCGTCACCGGTGATTAATAACGATAATGCCCCGTTAAATGATGGATATTGTTTAATAAATGCATCACAGGCATGGCACCAAGCGGCTATCGCCCCCTTCATATCGCTGACCCCACGGCCATACATAACCCCGTCTACTATATTGCCGGCAAATGGGTCGTGCCGCCATGCGCTGGCATCGCCCACCGGCACCACATCGGTATGGCCGGCAAAGCATAAATTATTGGCACCGGTGCCATATTGGGTATATAAATTATGTATGCGGGCGTTTTTGCCGGTATCACCATCGCCAAAGCTATAAATTTTGCCCTTAAAACCCAAATTTTCGCAATAATCCTGCACCAATTCAATGGCACCCGCATTATGGGGCGTAACCGATTCTGCCCGTATTAAGCTTTGGGTAAATTGAATGAGTGATTCATCACCCATTATGAACGGAGCAATTCGTTAATTGAGGTTTTGGAACGGGTTTTTTCGTCAACCCGTTTCACAATAACCGCACAATATAATGACGGGCCGGGCGTGCCATCAGGCAGGTTTTTCCCGGGCATGGCCCCCGATACCACCACCGAGTAGGGGGGAATCCGCCCCATATAAACCTCACCGGTTGCCCTGTCTATAATTTTGGTTGATGCCCCAATATACACACCCATGGAAAGCACCGAACCGCGTTCCACCAAAACCCCCTCGGCCACTTCGGCCCGGGCCCCAATAAAGCAATCGTCCTCAATCACCACTGGGCCGGCCTGCACCGGTTCTAACACGCCACCAATGCCGGCCCCGCCCGATAAATGCACATTCTTGCCAATTTGGGCGCATGAACCCACGGTGGCCCAAGTGTCAATCATCGCACCACTATCCACGTAGGCACCAACATTCACAAATGATGGCATTAATACCACGCTGGGGGCTATAAAGGCCGAATAACGCACAATACACCCCGGCACCGAACGAAAACCAGCCTGTTTATAATCGTCCTCACTCATTTTGGTGAATTTGCTGGGCACTTTGTCATAAAAATGGCCACCACCCGGGGCACCGGTAATCATTGTATTTGGGGTCAGGCGAAAACTTAATAATACGGCCTTTTTTAACCATTGGTGCACCACATATTCGCCCTGTATTTTTTCGGTTACCCGCAGTTTGCCTTCGTTCAAATTATCCAACGCATAATTAACCGCAGAGCGCAAATCGCCCTTATATTCGGGGGTTATGGTGGCGCGTTCCTCCCAATGTTGGTTTATAATTGCCTGATAATCCATTTTATCTCCTTGATTTGCGGGTGGTTAATGCCGTGGCCGTGCGCGGGAATTGTATAATTTTGGCCCCGCGGGCCCGGGTTTTTTTGCCGGCCCCTTGGCCATGTTGTTGTTTGGTTGCGGTTAAAATATTTTCGGCCAACCCATCAATTTTAATGGGGAATAACGCATTATAACCCCCGTGGCGGTAACGCACCAACGATGACGGCCGCCGTTCAAACATAGGCCGCAACATTTGATTATCGTTTGTTTCAAGATATTGATTATTATTCATAAAAATAATTAAACCAAATTTATAACTTAATTGCAAGATTTTTTTTGCGGTCATAAAATCAAAAAATCAAATTAAATTAAATTTTGACAATTTAAGCGAATCGGTTAAGTTTTGGCTTAATATGTCAGAAAAGCCCATTAATTTTTCACGCGCCCTGTCGGAACGATATTTAGCATATGCGTTATCCACTATAACCTCGCGTTCATTACCTGATGCCCGCGATGGGTTAAAACCGGTGCATCGGCGCATATTATACGCCATGCGCGAATTAAAATTAAACCCACAAAGCGCGTTCAAGAAATCGGCCCGTATTGTGGGCGATGTGATGGGGCGTTTCCACCCGCATGGTGATACGGCCATTTATGATGCTTTGGTGCGTTTGGCACAGGAATTTTCGGTGCGTTACCCCATGGTGGACGGGCAGGGCAATTTTGGCAATATTGATGGCGATAATGCCGCCGCCATGCGCTATACCGAGGCGCGATTAACCGCAGTTGCCGAATTAATGATGGAGGGTATAGACGAGGAATCGGTTGATTACCGCCCCACTTACGATGGTGAAAATGATGAACCGGTTGTTTTACCGGCTGGTATACCCAATTTATTGGCCAATGGGGCAACCGGTATTGCCGTGGGCATGGCCACCAATATACCGCCCCATAATTTGGTTGAATTAATACAGGCTTCGTTGCATTTATTGGCCCACCCGCAATGTTCGGTGGCCGATTTATTGGTGCATATTTTGGCCCCTGACTTCCCCACCGGTGGCATTATTAACGAAACACAGGAAACCATTCAGCATTGTTATGAAACCGGCAAGGGTTCGGTGCGGATGCGCGCCAAATATGTGGTGGAGGCCGAAAAGGGCGGGGCATATAAAATTATTATTACCGAAATCCCTTATCAAGTAAATAAATCTAAGTTAATAGAGGTGATAGCCGATATTGTATATAACCAAAAAAACCCGTTGATAGCCGATATTTTGGACGAATCGGCCGAGAATATACGGGTGGTTGTAACCCCCAAATCGCGCAATATTACCCCCGAAGTGATAATGGAATTTTTATATAAAAATACCGAATTGGAAACGCGGTTCCATTTTAATTTGAATGCATTGGCCGAACAGGGCACCACCCCCAAATTAATGAATATTAAGGAATTATTGGCCATTTGGTTAGACCACCGGTTGGATATTTTATGCCGGCGCGCCCGTTACCGGTTGGGGGTTATGGCCCGGCGTTTGGAATTATTGGACGGCTATATTATTTGTTATTTGAACTTGGACAGGGTTATTCATATTATCCGCACCGAGGACGAACCCAAACCCCATTTAATGGCCGAGTTCCCATTAAATGACACACAGGCCGAGGCCATATTAAATATGCGCCTTAAATCGCTTAGAAAATTGGAGGAAATGGAATTACGCACCGAACGCGACAAATTGCACCAATTAACAGCCGAATTACAGGCAATGTTGGCCGATGAAAAATTACAACGGGCCCGCATTCGCGATGAATTGAAAAAATTGTTAAAATTTGTCAGCGACAACCCGGTTTTGGCCAACCGCCGTTCCACCATTGAATATAATGCACCGGCAACCGCCAGCGTGAATTTGGACGATTTCAAGGTGCGCGAGCCCATTACCATAGTTATTTCGGCCGGTTCGTGGGTGCGGGCGTTCAAAAACCATCTGAATGCCGATGAAATAAAGGACATAAAATACCGCGATGGCGATGCGCCATGGCTGGTTTTTAAATCAAACACCGCCAATAAATTGTTGTTTTTTACCAATATGGGGCGGTTTTTAACCATGAATGCCGATAAATTGCCATCGGGCCGTTCCAATGGCGAACCATTAAAAATTTTGTTAGAATTAAGCCAAAACGAGGAAGTATTATCGGCATTTGATTACCAAAGCGATGGGCAAATTTTAATCATTACCAAGGCCGGCAGGGGGTTTGTGGTGCCGGCCGACAAATGTATTGCCCAAACCAAAAATGGCAAACAAATTTTTAACCCCAGCGATGACAACCCCGCCTTTGGGGCCTTTCCCATAATGGGCGATATGTTGGCAATGATGGGCGACAACCGCAGAATGATAATGTTAAAAATTACCGACATACCGGTTTTGGGGCGCGGGCGCGGGGTTAAATTGCAATCTTACCGGCTGGGTGGGGTGGCCGATATTTGCATTTTTAATTCAGCCAATGGTTTAAGCTGGGCCATGAATGGCGAAAACGACAAAACCCGTACCGAAACCAATTATTTAAATTGGCTTACCACCCGTGGCGGTGCCGGCAAGGCCCCACCATTTGGCTTCCCCAAAAACAATAAATTTCGGTAAATAATCCAATTTTGGTATTTGAAATTAAGTTTTTCTTGACAAACTGGGGGATTAGCATTATATTAAATTCAATAGGGGAAAAGGCTAGCGGGGTTTTTGAATCACCAAAGGCATACCAAATCTTAGATATTATGTGCGCATAAAATTGAAATGGATTGTTAGAGCCGTATCCCCTGTTTTTTAATCACATTATGCATATAGCAAAAAGTTTTATCTGAAATAATACATTTTTTTAGTTCTAAACCTCTTAAAATATAATATAAAATTTGACAGATTAATCAAATCTTATTAGAAATAAATTCCCTAAGGGTTGGTAATTCACCCATTTAATCACAGGAATTATTATGGCGAATCAATTAACTTTTTTATCAATTTCAGACCAAATTGCACAATTACAAGGACGTGGCTTAACCATTGATGATTACAATATTGCCCAGCAATGGTTAATCCATATATCATATTACCGGCTTTCCAAATATTGGAATATTATTAGAAATCGCGATGTAAGAGGCAATTGGGCAAACTTTGAAAATGGTTATAATTTTAGCCATATTGCAAAACTATACGAATTTGACCGCAAATTAAAATTACAGGTTATGGATGGAATTGAACGTATTGAAGTATCCTTGCGCTCGGTTTTAAGCCATGAAATTGGTAAAATAGATGTGATGGGGCATCTTAATTTTCAAAAAATATGGAATTCACAATCATTTGCAGAATATAATAAATTTAAAAATAAAATAACGGAATTTATTTCTAATTCAAAGGATAGTCAAATGATTGAATTTATTAATCAATACCCTGACCAAAGCCCAAGAATTTGGACGGCAATTGAACAAATTACTTTTGGTGTGTTAAATTTATTATTGCAAAATATTAACAATAATGTTGCAAAAAAAATAACCAATATTTATAATATGCACAATATGCACGGCATAACCCCAAGTGATTTTAAAGAGTTTATGAAAATATTGGTTGAAATTCGCAATATTTGTGCCCACCATGATATGTTATGGAATTATAATTTGCGTTTTAAACCCAAACATAATCACATTGTTTTTAAAAATATAAATCATTTGAATAATCATAAAATTATTTATTGCATTGAAATAATTGACTACCTATTGCATTCTATTTCACCCAATAACCAATGGCGGGGCAAAATTAATACACTTATTAACGATGAATTCCCTGAACATAAAATCATCAGCCGCCTCAAAATGGGTTTGTGAATAAATTTATTACTTATAATATTCCAATATTTTGTTTAATAATAACTTATATGGCAATAAACCCAACAAAATCATTATAACCTTAACGCTGTAATCGCCAATGGCTAAGGTTAATACTGGGAAATCGGAAAAATCGTCACCACCCATGCCCCAATGGGCCATAAATGGGGGCAATATAACAAATGCCAAACCAAAAAACAAAATTGTATCCAACATGGACGATAAAAAACCCGAAGCCAACGGGGCCTGCCACCATGATAATTGACGTAATTTGTTAAACACCAAAATATCCAATATTTGGCCAATCAAAAATGCACTGCCCGATGCAATGGCAATGGAAATATCGGCCAAATATAGGGACATAATAACCCCAATGACAAAGCTGATATATATGGATTGGCGCGCCCGCCCGGCCCCCAACGCCCGCACGGTTAAATCGGAACATAAAAAACTAAACGGGTATGTAAATGCCCCAAATGTCAGATATTCGTTAATTGGGTATGCCACCAAAATATTGCTGGAAACAACAATCACCGCCATGGCCAACACAAATGGGGCGAGCAAAAAATAATGTTTTGTCATATTTATTCCTATCATTACATGGTTAAAGCACGGCTTGTAATTATTTCATGGTTATTTGTCAATTCATTTATTATTAACTATTGCATATTCACGAATCGGGTTAATGTATTAATATGTTAGACGAATTAGAGAGAGACAAACCCCACGAGGAATGCGCCGTTTTTGGCATTTTTGGGCATAAGGATGCAGTTCCATTGACCATATTGGGGCTTCATGCCCTGCAACACCGCGGGCAGGAAGCTTGCGGTATAATTTCCAGTAATGGCAACCATTTTCAAATGAAAAAGGCGATTGGCTTGGTGGGCGATAATTTTAATAAACCGGCCATTATTGACCAATTGGCCGGCTATTGCGCCATTGGCCATAACCGCTATTCCACCACCGGTGCATCGGATTATAAAAATATACAACCGCTTTATGCTGATTTTGACTTTGGCGGGGCGGCCATTGCCCATAATGGCAATTTGGTCAACGGCCTGCAATTGCGGGGCGATTTGGTTGATAATGGCCGGATTTTCAGTTCCACCACCGATACCGAGGTCATATTGCAATTGATAGCCATGGTCAAGGGCCATATAACTGACCGCCTAAAATATGCTTTATCACGGGTAAAGGGGGCGTTTGCCCTGTTATGCATGACCAAGGATTGCCTGATTGGGGTGCGCGATAGTTTGGGTATTCGCCCATTAATGTTGGGCAAATTTAACGGCAAATATGTTTTAAGTTCGGAATCAGTGGGTTTTGACATTATTGGGGCCAAATTTGAACGTATGGTGGAACCGGGGGAAATGGTGGTTATTACTGAATCTGGCCTGCAATCAATACAAATTACCCCCAAACGGCGGGCCCGCACCTGTTTATTTGAATATGTTTACTTCGCCCGCCCCGATGGCATTATTGACGGCATTAATATTTATCAGGCCCGCAAACAAATGGGCCGGCAATTGGCCATGGAATCACGCGTTTCAGCCGATGTGGTGGTGCCAATACCCGATTCGGGCACCCCTTCGGCCCTCGGTTTTGCCGAAGAATCAGGGATAGGGTTTGATTTGGGGATTATACGCAACCATTATGTCGGGCGCACCTTTATTGAACCCACGGCCGCCATTCGCCATTTGGGGGTTAAATTAAAACATAATGCCAACCGGTCGGTTTTGCGCAATAAACGGGTGGTATTGGTTGATGATTCATTGGTGCGGGGCACCACCGCCAGCAAAATTGTGAAAATGGTGCGCGATATTGGGGCCAAGGAAGTTCATTTTAGATTGGCCAGCCCGCAGGTATTATTCCCCGATTTTTATGGCATTGATATGCCAACCAAGCAAGAATTATTGGCCAATAATTACAGCATGAAGGAAATGATTGATTTTTTGGGGGTGGATAGTTTGGAATTTTTGTCGCTTGATGGTTTATACCGCGCCTTGGGCGAAAAGGATGGGCGCGACAAGCAAAACCCGCAATTTACCGACCATTATTTCAGTGGCGATTACCCGATTTCGGTGGTGGGGCATGACGCACCCAAGGACGAATTATCCTATATGCAGGTGGTGGCATGAATGGCGGGTGCTGGGGGGCGGGTGAAACCGCCCAACCCAAAAAAATATTATATGTTTCGGCCGCCTGTTTGATAGATATTGATGGGCGCGTATTGGTGCAGGAAAGGCCCCCCCACAAACACCAAGGGGGCAAATGGGAATTCCCCGGTGGCAAGGTTGAGGCGGGCGAGGCCCCGATGAATGCCTGTGTGCGCGAATTGGCCGAGGAATTGGCAATAGAAACCACCCATTCATGTTTGGCCCCATTAACATTTGTGCAATATGATTATGACGATTTCCATTTGATTATGTATGTTTATGTTTTACGGCAATGGCGTGGTAAAATTCAATCAACCAATCCCATTGCTTGGGTTAATTTTGCCCAATTGGTGGCATTAGATATGCCCCCAGCCGACAAACCGATAATTCCATTTTTACGCGAAGTGATGTAATTCTTTTTTAAATAAAAATTTGTAATTTTATATAATATTGGTATATATAGGGTTATGATTATCCGTTATTTTTCATTTGTGCGCAGTAAAATTGGCAAAAATATTGATGAATTAACCCCCCCGCCGGCGGTTAAAACCATTGATGATTTATGCCAATATTTGATAGGCTTGGGTGACAATTACCGCGCGGCACTGGCCGACCAACCCAGCCTGCGTTTTGCGCATAACCATGCCTTTGCCCCGCGTGAAACCCCCATTAACCCCAATGATGAAATTGGTATTTTCCCACCGGTTACCGGTGGTTAAATATAATGGTTGAAACATTATTTCCGTTGTTGGCTATGAATGTTTCTCAGGCCCTGCTTTCGGCCATTTTTTCGGTATTATTGGGTTATGTTTTGGCCCGTTGTGCCTTTTATTATATGGGGCGGTGGGGCGGTTGGTTTATTAATGGCTTAATGGTGTTATTTTTTACCCCGCAATTGGTTTTTATTGTTGGCAATGGCATGGTTTTTGGCGAATCTATTTTTGGCCTATATGGGGTGGTGTTAACCCATTGCCAAACCACCATACCATTAACGGCATTTATTTTATTTCAATCATTCACCACTATACCGCAACGAATATGGTATTTTGCGCAAAATTATCAATTATCGGTTTATGAAAAATGGTGGGTAACCGATGGCCATACCCTAAAAACCAGTGGTTTGGCGGTATGTATTTTTGTGTTTTTGTTAAGCTTTACCAGTTTTGTGGTGGTAATTTCCATGGGGGGTGGGGCGGTGGAATCGCTGGAATCGGAAATTTATTACCAATTTTATGGTTATAATAACCCGGGCCAAAGCCTGATTATTATTGCCATTCAGGCATTTTTAATATTGGCCCTGTTGCATTTTTACAAACCATTGCCATTAACCACAAAGCCCACCATAACCCACCAACCCCAACCGGCCAATTGGTGGTTTATTTTGACCGGTTTTATGGTTTTATTGGCAATTTGCGCCCCATTAAGCGCGGTTTTATGGCAATTTTTGCATGGCTTTTGGCAATTTAACCAATGGGCCGATATTGGGCAAATTTTAATGGTTTCATTGGGCTTGGCGGTTGTTATATGGTTGTTGTTGGTCATGGCCTTATTAACCCTGCCCGGCAGAATATGGCCCTATATGTGGGTTTTGCCACCGGTGGCCTTTGGCATATTATGGGTGAATATATGGCCATTTTTGCCCGAAATTCCGCTGGTATTTTGGTATATTGCCCTGCAAATATGGTTTGTCAGCCCCATTTGTTATATGGTTATGCGCGGGCATTTATTAACAATTAATAATTTAATAAACGAACGCACCATGCACACGCCCCTTAATTTATATGAAAAATTATGGGTCAAAATATTATATTGTGCCCCGCAATTAACCAATTTGCTGGGTATTTCTGTATTATTCACCATCAGCGATTATACGGCCGTTGCGGTTTTAGGTATAAATGATATTCCATTATACCCGCAATTGTTATTTTCGGCCATTGCTTCTTACCAATGGCAATATAGCCAATTTTTGGCCGGTTTATTATTTATTATCAGCCTGTTTGTTTGTTTTTGCATGAAAATTGCAAATAAAAGCGTTAATGAATAAAATAATTTTAGCATTTTTTTTGGTTTTTTCGCTGTTGCCCTTAACGCACGCCCCCGTTGCCGTGGCCGAGGAAAAATTAACCCTGCCCCGGCCAGCCACCATTAAAAAACCTGCCAATATGCGCAAGGGCCCGGGTGAGGAATTTCCGGTCATTGCCGAATTTCGTGCCCCACCGGTGCCGGTTATAATTACCCGCGAATTCCAACAATGGCGCGAGGTAACCGATGTAGACGGCACCAAGGGTTGGGTATTAAAATTATTATTAAACAACAAACAATCTGCGGTTATTCGTTCGCCCATTACAGCATTATTAGACGATGCCAATGGCCGTGAAATTGCCCAATTAAAACGCGGTGTGGCCGGTTATGTCAACAAATGCCGTGATGGTTTTTGCCAATTAACCATTCAAAATTACAAGGGTTGGGTGAATATGAATGATTTATGGGGCCTGCCATAATGCGTTGGTCGGCCATTATTTTGTTGGGTGTGTGTTTGGCGCGCCCCATCTTGGCCGAGGAGGGGGTTCTGGGCCAATTATATAATATGCGTGATGCCTTAATGGCCACTTCGGTTGATGAATTGTCTAAAAAATTTGGTGATGACGGGCAAAAATACAAGGACAACCAAAGCAAAATATTGGAATTGCGCGGGCAAATATTAAAAAACACGAACGACATTCGCCAAACCCAAAGCGAAGTGCAAAAATTAAGCGAGGAAATAGAGGCCAATAAAAGGATACTTTCGTTATTGGCACAAAAAAATACCAAAATATGGCAGGACCGCATTGCCTTAATAAATATTTTTATGGTGCATTTTGGCAAAAACACCAACCGCGCCATTCGTAATGGTGATACGCATAATAACGCCAAGCGGTTAATGGTAATGCAAGAATGGTTACATGGTTGGGCCAATGATGCCAAAATTATCAAGGCCAATTGGCACGAAGCCAATGAATTTCAAAACGCCTTGAATGAACGATATATTTTATTCAAAACCAGCCAAAAACACCTCAGCGAAAACCAAAAACAATGGGCCAAACAACTAGAAATATTGGAACAATTGCAAAAACAGGCCAAAATTTACCAACAACATCTGGAAAATAATACTCTTTTACCCCCCAGTAACGAGGTTGATTCATTGGATAAATTAATGCATTTAACCCCCTTTGGCGAACAAAAAAATGGTCAGGCCCAACAATATTTACGGCCATTAAAGGAAATAACCCCGCCATTTGATGGGGCCATAGAAACCCAATTTAACAAAATTGATGAAACCGGTTCGGCCAACCGCGGGGTTGTTTACCGCGGGCATGGCACTATTATTGCCCCATTTGATGGCATTATAAATTTTGCCGATGATTTTAAACAACAAAAAAGGGTGGTTATTATTACCCATATTAATGGTTATACCAGCGTTTTTACCGGAATGGACAAATTATTGGTCATTAATGGCCAAACCATATTGGAGGGCGAACCAATTGGCTTGATTTTTCAAGAAAATAATGATAAAACATCGTTATATTTTCAATTAAACCAAAATAATGAACCGGTAAACCCGTTGCGTTATTTCAAAAAACCATAAACGTTAGGAAGTCATTATGCCCAAGTTTCAAATAAAAACCACTATTATTAACAATAAAACTTTTTTGGCCCCGTTAATGGCTGTGGTTTTGGTTGCTTTAACTTGGAATATTGGGTTGGCGCAAACCGCCAAATCGCCCGAAAAACCCGATGCCAACGCCACCGAATTATTGGAAACATTTGTAGAGGTTTATAATAAAGTTAAATCAAGTTATGTAGACGAAACACGTAATAGCGATTTGGTGGAAAAGGCTATACGCGGTATGTTGCTGGGTTTAGACCCCCATTCTGATTATTTAAGCGAGGATGGTTTTAAGGATTTGCGGGTGCAAACCAAGGGCGAATTTGGGGGGTTAGGGTTAGAGGTTGTATTGGATACCAGTGGTGCGATTAGGGTTGTTTCGCCAATAGACGATACGCCTGCCGCCCGTGCTGGTGTGCAATCAGGCGATTTAATAACCCATTTGGACCATAAATTGGTGCAGGGCAAAACCCTGCAAGAGGCGGTGGATATAATGCGGGGCAAAATTGGCACCGAAATTACCCTGACCATTTTTCGCAAGGGTGCCGAACCATTTAATGTAACCTTGCGCCGTGAAAAAATTGTGGTGCAATCGGTTAAGTCAGATTCGGTGCATGAATTTGGCTATATTCGTATTTCAAGCTTTACTGAACAAACCACGGCCGGTATTGCAAAGGCCATTGAAAAATTGAAAAAAGACGGCAAAAACCCACAGGGTTATATTATTGACCTACGTAATAATCCCGGTGGATTGTTAGACCAAGCCATTGAAGTTTCGGATTTATTTCTTGATTCGGGCGAGATTGTCTCTACCCGTGGGCGCGAAAAAAGGGACGATAAACGTTTTTTGGCCAAAAGGGGCGATGCTATTGAAGGTGCCCCAATTGTGGTTATTATTAATGGCGGTTCGGCATCGGCATCGGAAATTGTGGCCGGGGCATTACAGGACCAAAAACGGGCAATTATAGTCGGCACCAAGAGTTTTGGTAAGGGTTCGGTGCAAACGATATTGCCGTTAAAAAAATCGGGTACGGCCATAAAATTAACCACCCAACGTTATTTTACCCCCAGCGGTCGCTCCATTCAGGCCACCGGTATTGAACCGGATATAAATATTGAACAATTATCGGTTAAATCGTTGGAAAATAATTTATTGGCAATACGCGAGGCGGATTTGGAAAACGCCCTGAAAAATAACGATAATAAAAACCCAGACACCAAAATTCAAAATAAAAAGGACGAGAAGAAAGAAGAAAAAAAGGACGACAAAAAGGATGATTACCAATTAAACCGCGCTGTGGATATTTTGCGGGCATTGGTTATTTCTAAACAATGGCAGGCCAAATGACGGAAATATTTCAAAATACCAATGAAACGAATATTTCCGATTCACGCAACCGGCTTTCACGGGTAAAGGAAAAATTAGAGGCCGAAGAAAGCACGGTGCAAACCCGCGGTGTTACTGGTGAGTTGGGTTTGATTTTTCGCTCTTTGGGTTATTATTTTCGTTTTTTAAACCCGGTTATTGCTTTACATACCAAATTTTTTCATATTATTTGGTTTGCCGTTGCTGTATTAACCATCATAATTGGCCCATTTTTTATGGCCAGCTTTGTCAATAATAATGCCGATATTATTTTTTATGACCGCATTAATCGCCGGGTGCAAACCGATGTTAAAATTGCCGATATTATTCAAATTGATGCGTCGTCAAATTATATTGAACGGGTTGGCCAATTTGGGGCCAAGGTGTTTGAACAGGCCGGTAATTTAAAGGAAGTAGAGGAAAAGAAAGAAGACGAGGAGGGCGAAGTTAATATTGAAAGATTTGGACCATCTCAATTAATGGTGCCGGCACCTGACCCGGGTTTGGTTGAATCTTCACCCAGCGGCTTATTGCCGATAATTGGCAATGACAACCGCAAGCCATGGCAGGTTTATGGCCGTTATTTTGACCCGCTTGACAACCGCCCAAAGGTGGCGGTGGTGGTTACCGATTTGGGTTTTTCATCGCAAATTACATATGCGGCTATACAAATGCCCGGGCCGACATCACTGGCATTTACCCCATATATTAAGGATATTGAATCATGGGTGGCTAATGCCCGCGCCAGCAACCATGAAGTATTTTTAATGATGCCAATGGAACCGCCCGATTACCCGGTTAACGACCCCGGCCCATTGGCCATTTTTGAGGACAAGCCCGATGATGAAAACACCCAAACCATATTAAAGGTGTTGGGTAAAGTAACCGGTTATGTAGGCATTATACCCAGCATGGGGGAAAGCTTGATAGCAAAAACTGCGCCAATGGAATTATTAATGAATAATTTACGCCGGCGTGGTTTGGCCTATATAGACACCAAGGTGAATTTATCAACACAGGCCCCGCGAATAGCCCAAAAATTGGGTGTCCCATGGACACAGGCCGATTATTATATACAACGCCCCATTGACCCCGATGAACTTAACCTTAAATTTGACGACTTTGAACGCATTGCCAAAGAACGTGGGTCATTATTAATTTTAATTAAACCATACCCAATTTTGTTAAACCAAATTAATGCGTGGTTGCGCACTTTGGACGGCAAGGATATTATAGTTCACCCGGCCAGCAGTGTTATTGCCAGCCGTTTGGCTTCGCGCATTAACCGCGGGTTTTTGAATGCCCAACCCGAACCCGAGCCCAAGGAAAACAAAGGTGCCACCGTGGCCCCGCAAAGTGCCCTGCCTGGTGAGAAAAAAGTATCAACCGAAGAAAAGAAACCATAAAAAATGCTAAATTACGAAGATCGCCCTTTTCGCCCCTGTGTTGGAATTATTGTTAAAAATAAAGCCGGTTTGGTGTTTATGGGCGAACGGCAGGATAACCCGGGTGCTTGGCAATTTCCACAGGGGGGCATAGATGATGGGGAAAATATAACACAGGCCGCAATGCGCGAATTGGCCGAGGAAACCAATATATCCAGTGTTAAAATTTTGGCCCAAACAACTGAATGGTTATATTACGACATTCCATTGCATTTGACCAACAAATTATGGAACGGGCAATTTCGTGGGCAAAAACAAATTTGGTTTTTAATGGAATTTTTGGGTAATGAATCTGAAATACAATTGGACAAACACCATGAAATTGAATTTACCCAATATCAATTTGTTGCCCCCCATTTGGCGGTTGATTTAACCGTTGAATTTAAACGCGACATTTACACGCAAATTATACAATATTTTGGGCCTTGGTTATGAATATTGTTTCATGGAACATTAATTCGGTGCGTGTTCGCAGGCATATAATTCAGGATTTTTTATTAAATAATATTGTGGATATAGTGGCATTACAGGAAACCAAATGTTTGAACGAATTATTCCCGTTAAACGAATTTGCCCAATTTGGATTTAATTATCATATTATTCATGGGCAGAAGTCATATAATGGGGTGGCCATTTTCAGCAGGCACCCGATTGAACAAAGCGGTTTTTTGTCCTTTGGCGGGCAGGGGGACTGCCGGCATTGTTGGGCCAAAATAGCGGGAATTACATACCATAATTTTTATATACCGGCTGGTGGCGATGAACCCGATACCGAAATTAACCCCAAATTTGCCCATAAATTACAATTTATACATGATGTCAGCGCATATTTTGCCCAATTGCCCCCCAACCAACCAATAATAATTATGGGCGATTTTAATATTGCCCCGTTGGAATGCGATGTTTGGTCGCATAAATCGTTAATTAATGTGGTCAGCCATACACCAATAGAATGCAAATTATTGGGCAAAATGCAGGAATCATATCAATTTATAGATAGCGCACGGGTATTTTACCCCCCACCCAGCAAAATTTACAGCTGGTGGTCTTACCGCAATAATGATTGGCGGGTGCATAATCGGGGCCGGCGGTTGGACCATCTGTGGGTTGCCCCCATTTTGCGCGGGCGCATGGCTGGATACGCATTTTACCCCGAATACCGCGATTGTGAACGCCCAAGCGACCATATACCCATTCAATTAACAATCAATTAAATCAAGGTTTAAAACTTGCTTTTTTGATTATAAATTTGTAAAATAACAATATGAACGAAGAATCAAAAAACCTGCATATTGGGGCCAAAATTCGCAAATATAGGCGGGCATTGGGCTTGAATCAAGCGCAATTGGCCGAAAAATTGGGCAAGAGCGTGACCTATATTAATTTGATTGAAAATAACCAACGGCGCATTTCGTTAAATTTGTTATTGGCATTAAGCAAGGTTTTTGATATTTCGGTTAATGAATTTATTATAGATGCCGACCACCGCATTTTGGGCGAATGTATGGAAATTTTGGCCGATGCCGAATTTGACCATTTGGGTATAACCAACCAAGACATAAAACAATTTGTTGATGAATTGCCTCAAATGGCCAATGCCATGGTGGCCATTCACCAAAAATATACCGAACAACGGGCCGAAAATAACCGGTTATCACAGGTTTTATTGAATAGTGGCGTGTTGCAAACCCCAACCCACCGCGCCCCCAACGAAATTTTAATTGAATTTATGCAAAACCATAAAAATTATTTCCCGTCATTAGAGGTTACCGCACAGGAAATTCGGCAATTAATAGGGGGCAACACCACCAAAAAGGCCAAATTGATTGAATTTTTGAACCAGCATGACCGCGTGCAGGTGATAGAGGATTCGCCCAGTATCCAACAATCGTATATTCGCCATTATGACAGCGAAAGGCGGGTGTTACATTTGGCTGAAAATTTATATTCGCATACCAAATTTTTTCAAATTGCCTATACCATAGCATGGATTCACGGCAAAAACGCCATTATGGAATTAATAGACGAAAACGAATTGCACGATTCAGCGGTAAAACCATTATTTATGACCATGTTTGCCAATTATCTGGCGGCGGCCATTATTATGCCATATAATCAATTTTTTACGTCGGCCCAAAAAAACCGCTATGATATTGAATTATTGCAAAACGAATTTCGCGTCAGCTTTGAACAAATATGCCACCGCCTGACCACCCTGAATAACCCGGACGAACAATGGCGCGGAGTGCCGATGCATTATATTAAAACCGACCGCGCCGGTAATATTTCAAAACGTTTTTCATTATCGGGTATTCCCATTTCGCGTTTGGGTTCGGCCTGCCCCAAATGGAATATGTATGATGCCCTGCAAAGGCCCGAGGAATTGGTGATAGGTGTGCAACAATTCCCCGATGGTTCGGCTTATTTGAATATTTCACAGGCCATACGCAAGGGCCAACGTGGGTTTATGGGACACCATTCCACCGTGGCCATTACCATTGGGTGCGACATAAAATATGCCAATAAATTAATATATGCTGACAAGTTAGACATAACCGATAAACGCACTTTCAAACCGATTGGCATTCATTGCCGAATATGCGAATGGCAAAATTGCCCCGACCGCACCACCATGGCGGTGCAAAATAAAAATGCTTATAATCCGTTATCGCGTGGGTTGTCGGCCTTTGACCCGGTGAATTTGCATTGACCCCGCCTCCCACCGCCATTTATATACATTACCCTTATTGTTTGCAAAAATGCCCTTATTGCGATTTTAATTCGCATGTTACCCAAACCATAACCAACGACCAATGGTTGGCCGGAATATTAAGCCAATTAAACCAATGTTTGGCCGAATACGGGCCACGCACTATTACCAGTATATTTTTTGGCGGGGGCACACCATCATTAATGAGTGGCGGAATGGCACAAAGCATATTAAACCATATTGCCAAAATTGCCCATATTTCAAATAATATTGAAATAACGGCCGAGGCCAATAGCGGAGCGATAGATTATGAAAAATTTGGTGCCTTTAAAACGGCCGGTATTAACCGCATTTCATTAGGGGTGCAGGCCCTAAACGACCGCGATTTAAAATTTTTGGGGCGAATACATGACACGCGGGCCGCCCTGACCGCCATGGATAATGCCGGCAAGTTTTTTAATAATTGGTCGTGCGATTTAATATATGCCCGCCCGCGCCAAACAATTCAACAATGGTTGAACGAATGCCAATTGGCCCTGCAATTTGCCCCCAAACATATTTCTTTATATCAATTAACTATAGAACCGGGGACAGACTTTCACCGCCAACATCGCTTGGGTTTAATAAAAATGCCATCAATGGGCAAGCAGGCCAAATTATTTACCGAAACCCGCGCCCTGTTGGCCCAGCATAATATGCCCGATTATGAAATTTCTAACCATGCATTGGCGGGTTATGAATCGCGCCATAATATCACTTATTGGCAATCGGGCGATTGGTGGGGCGTGGGCCCGGGGGCACACAGCCGTATAACCCATAATGGCAGGCGTATTACCGGTGAAACCCCGCGCACCCCCGCCCAATGGTTGCACCATTGCCAAAACGGGCCGGGTATATTTAACAAACACAGCATATTAACCCAAACCGAAGTTTTAGAGGAATATATGATGATGGGCCTGCGCCTGACCCGCGGTGTGCCCGCCCCCCAAATGGCGGGTAATGGCATATTATGTAATGGACAGAAATATATACCCACGGCAACTGACATTAATGATGATAAAAATACTGATGATTCAATTAATATGGCAAAAATAATCGGTGAATTGCCCGAAAAATATGCCATTTTATATAAAAAGGGCCTAACAATTGGCCAATACCCGCATTTGCAATTGTCGCAAACCGGCCACCTGCGCCTCAACGCCATTATAAAATTTTTGGTGGGTTAGGTATATTTTATTGGTGGGTTAGGTATATTTTAAATCTCTGCTCAAAATTTTACAAGCCTATAACATTAAGATTAATTTTGTAAAAAATTCATAAAAATGTAACATAAAATGTGGGTATAATAGAAATCAAGCAAATACATTTAAAATGGCCTGTTTTTGCCCAATATGAAAATTAAAATTAATGTTTTCACAAATTTGCTCATCAAACCAAAATTGCAATAAATCGCGGGTAATCGAGCTTACTTGTTCCATAATCGCCCCTGATTCCCACTCTTTATTGACTAATTTAGTCAATATTCATGTCATTTTTAGGGGCGTATCCACAATTTGTATGTTAGTGCCGTAAGCCATTAATTTTTGCCCTTAAAATAGGCTGCTCATTTCTAAACTTTGATATAAGGCCTGCCTTTGATTGATAGAATTTTATAGTGTCATTGAATATTTCTTGCTCATATTCGGTAAATTTAGCTTCAATTCCTAAGAATTTTCCATATATTTTAATTTTAAAATCATCAAGATTAACCTTTGATTTATATGGTGAGTTATGATAGCAATAAACAGCAAAAGCAGTTTTCATTACCGCATTTTTGCATAAATTTATTTCTGAATCGGGATTTAAATCTTTTGAAAACGCTTTTAGTATTTCCTCAATTTCTCCAATATCTATGCCTAGCATAATATTACCCATTATATAATATTCCCAAGCATTTAAAATTTCTTCATCATTTAATGGTCTTGTTGCAAAACTTACATTATTATTCACTTTATTTAGTGATTCTTGACTAAGTGTTTGTTGTGTAATTTTAAAACCTTCAATTTTTAATGATTCTCCGTCTTGCATTTTCTTAGTTTTAAATTGATTAACTGCTTTTTTCAATTTATTTAAATCAATCATCATTACCCCCTAATAATGGCTGTGGTCATGGCTTCGCATCCAAATATATCAACACAACGGACGCTGTATTATCGTTAATTCTATCATATTTATTCCTATAACATACTTTCATTCGTTGTAAAAGTTTTTTTTAATTTTATTCAAGAATCAGGATATATGAGAAAAATAGAATTTTGTAAGAAATTTTTTTTAAAGATAAAAAAAAGGGAATAGGCTGTAGTTTTTTTAATCCCCCAGTTGCCGTAGCGTCCAGTTAATGGAATTATGAAACCTTCGGTCAATAAAGCCTCTAGCCGTTCCCTTTAATAGTTACTATATAATGCAATTGCCGTGCCTTGTCAAGTTATATTTATATTTTGTCAAGGCAAAAATAAAGCCACCGGTTGTGGGCAAAACGCAATGGCCGTTTGCAACATTATTATGACAGACACAGGTTGCATTGGCAACCACCATAATTTGCGCGGTTTAATCCATCAATGCAATAATTTGCTTGACAGAATTTTAATAAAAACTAAAATAGGGTTATATTCACTAACAAGGGGAAATATCATGCATAAAAAATCACTATCAATTTTAACATCGTTGGTTTTGGGGCTGGGGGTTGCAATATCCGTTCAGGCCAAAACTTTCGTCTATTGTTCCGAGGGGAGCCCAGAAGGCTTTGACCCGGCCCTGTATACGGCCGGCACAACTTTTGATGCCTCATCGCGGCCGGTGTTTAACCGCTTGGCCGAATTTGAACAGGGGGGCACCAAAATTGTCCCGGGTTTGGCCGAAAAATGGGAAACGGCCAAGGACGGAAAATCGGTAACCTTTACCCTGCGCAAGGGCGTTAAATTCCACAGCTTGGGCAATTTTAAACCCACCCGCGATTTTAATGCCGATGATGTGGTGTTTACATTTGAACGTCAGGCCAATAAGGACCACCCATGGCACACATATGCCGGTGGAAATTACGATTATTTTGGTGATTTGGCCGATGCATATGAAAAGGTTGAAAAAATTGACAATAACACCGTTAAATTTCACCTGAAAAAACCCAATGCCCCATTTATTGCTAATGTGGCTTTGGATTCGTTTTCCATTCAATCAAAGGAATATGCCGATTATTTGGAAAAAAATAACAATAAAATTGCCCTGAACCAAGAACCGGTCGGCACCGGCCCGTTTCAATTTGTGGCATACCAAAAGGATGCCACCATTCGTTACAAGGCCAATGATTCTTATTGGAAGGGTAAACCCAAAATTGATGATTTGATTTTCTCCATCACCAAGGATGCGGCCGTGCGTTACCAAAAATTAAAGGCTGGTGAATGCCATTTGATGAACCAACCCAACCCAGCCGATTTAACGGCCATGAAGGGCGAGGCCGGATTAAAGGTGCTGGATGCCGAGGGGTTGAATGTGGGTTATTTGGCATATAATTCATTGCAAAAACCATTTGACAATGTAAACGTGCGCCGCGCCCTGAATTTGGCAATTAACAAATCCGCCATTTTAGAGGCAGTCTATGCCGGCACCGGTGTGGCCGCCAAAAACCCCATTCCGCCATCAATTTGGTCATATAACAAAAACACCAAGGACGACGAATATAACCCCACCAAGGCCAAGGAAATGTTGGACAAGGAAGGGGTAAAAGGTTTGAAAATGCGGGTTTGGTGGATGCCGGTTTCGCGCCCATATAACCCCAATGCCAAACGCATGGCCGAATTAATTCAGGCCGATTTTAAAGCCGTGGGTGTGGAAGTGGAATTATATTCAACCGAATGGGCCGAATATTTGAAAATTTCCAAGGATAAAAACCGCGATGGGGCCATTTTGCTGGGTTGGACCGGCGATAATGGCGACCCTGACAATTTTTTGAATACTTTGTTGGGTTGTCAGGCCGTTGGCGGTAATAACCGCGCCCAATGGTGTTACCAACCATTTGAGGATTTGGTAAGCAAAGCCGCCGTTATCAGCGATGTTGCCGAGCGCACCAAATTATACGAACAGGCCCAAGTAATATTCAAGGACCAAGCCCCATGGGCCACCATAGCCCATTCACGGGTGTTCAAACCCATGCGCAAGGAAGTGGAGGGTTTCAAAATCAGCCCCTTTGGTTCGCATGACTTTCAATATGTTGAATTAAAATAAACAATTTCAATTCACATTAAGGGGGTGGGCAACCACCCCCTTTTTTTGACCTTATTTTTACTATTCCGGGCTTTTTAATGCCGTTTTCATAAATGAAAACGGCATTAAAAAGCCCGGAATAATTGAAAGGAAAAACCCGAAATATTGAATTTTTATCAAAACCGATGATGGAGTGGAATTTTGGTTGGCGCGCGACCTGCAAAAGCTGTTGGGTTATGAAACATGGCGCAGTTTTTCCAATGTGATAACCAAAGCCAAAACCGCCTGTGAATTATCGGGGCAAGTTATTATTAATCATTTTGCCGATGTCGGCAAAACGATAGATTTGCCGAAAAATGCCCAAAAAGAAATTGATGATATGATGTTAACCCGCTATGCGTGTTATTTAATTGCCCAATAATAAACCAGATAAAAATATATTATCCAAGAATTATTTAAAAAAGATAATACCCATCGCGGGCGATGGGTATTACAAATTCATTGACGAATTTTATTCCTCGGCAGTTTTTTGCATTACCTCGGTGCGGGCGCGTTCGGCAATACGGGCCGATTTACCGGTCCGGCCACGCAAATAATATAATTTGGCGCGGCGCACTTTGCCTTGGCGAATCAATTCAATTGAATCAATTAATGGCGAATAAAGTGGGAAAACCCGTTCAACCCCCTCACCATATGATAATTTGCGCACGGTAAAGCTTGATTGCAGGCCGGCATTTTTACGGGCAATACACACCCCTTCAAAGGCCTGTAAGCGGGTTTTATCCCCCTCAACCACTTTTACCTTTACCTTGACCGAATCGCCAACGCGGAATTTGGGTAATCCCTCGGGCTTGGCCAGTTTTTGGCGGTTTTCTTCGTTAATTTGTTCTAATAAGTTCATGGTTTGTCATCCATTTTGGTTAATAATAAATCAGGTCTTCGCGTCCGCGTTCTTGCTAATGCTTCCAACCTACGCCATTCTTTAATATTTTTATGGTGCCCTGTCAAGAGAATATTTGGTACTTTGTAATTTTCCCATATTTCGGGGCGGGTATATTGCGGATATTCCAACCCCAAACCATTATGGCTTTCGTATTCTAACGATTCAGATGCCCCCAAAACCCCATTAATTTGCCGTAAAACCGCATCGCATAACGCCATGGCCGGTATTTCGCCACCGGTTAACACAAAATCGCCCAGCGAAATTTCCAGCGGTTGGTGTTTTATTAATACCCGCTCATCTATTCCTTCATACCGGCCACATATAATGGTCATGCCGGCCCCACCGGCCAATTGTTTGGCCAATGGGGTGGTTAAGGGCCGGCCGGCCGGTGACATGTATATTAATTGATGATTCGGGTTATGGTTGGCCATTATCGCACTATCCAGCACCGGTGCGTTCATCACCATGCCCGCCCCCCCACCGTAGGGAATATCATCAACCGATTGGTGTTTGTCGGTGGCATAGTCGCGTATTTGCACCGCATTCATTGCCCACAGGCCATTTTTATGGGCCCGCCCCAATACCGAACAACCCACCGGCCCGGGAAAAACCTCGGGGAACAGGGTAAGAATGGTGATTTGAAACATGGTTATTTTTTACCATTCAGCCATAAATTAAGGTTATATTCTATATTATTGGCCGGTAAAATTTGATAATTATGCGGGTCATTACCTTTTTGATAATTAAAATTAGAACGATTTTTTCTGGTATTTCCAACCCCCTGTATTGAATAAAAGCGCAATTCAAAATTATTTTTATCAAATTCATGAAAATTGGCCATAATATCAAAAAAATAATATAATAAACATTGTGAAGCCCTGAATTTATTGATTGTATCTGTTTGTGAATGTCTATCAGTGGTGCATTCCAATATTGCCCCCTTTTTATTGGTTAAATCCAGAATTATATAATCACAAAATTTATTTTCACCATTTTGCCCCAAAAAATATTTATGTTTATATTTGCTATTATCCAATTCCTTTAATATAACCATATTATCATTAAACCCTTTAACATGAATTTTTAAGGAGCTTGCCTTTAAACACATATTTGCATCGGTTATTGTTTCTAAATGTCGTGGTTCAAAAATAATATCAAACATATTAACCACCAAAAGCTATATCGCTCTCCAAATTATTTTGCTCATTGATGGTATCATTAAAACTTTTAACCTCTATTCCATTGGTGTAGGATTTTTTTGAATTGGTAAAAATGGCTTCACCCTTTTTTATTTCGGCCACATAAACATTAATTTGTTCCGTTTTTAACAATTGTTCGGGCAAAATATTATTTCTTTGCCGTATTTTTTCTAATCTTTCTTTATCGTCAGGGTCATTTAACATTAGCAACAGGCTACATTCCTTAATTAAATAATCACTATGGGTGGATAAAACAACCTTAACCCCTGCATTAACCAACATAATCAACAGGCGCGCCATCAGCCGTTGATTTTCGGGGTGTAAGTTTAATTCGGGTTCGTCTATGATTAACAAGTTAGATTCGTCAATTTTATACATAATATAAATATATAATAACAATAAAGAACGCACCGAGCTGGAAGCTTTTACCATATTGAGTAATAGTTTCGGGTTGTTTTTGGGTTTGAACCAAATATCATTTTCATCAATAATAATTTTGCCGCCCATTATTTGCAATAATAATTTTTCAATATTGGGGTTAATTTCAATAAATTTGCATTTGTTCAATTTGGCCCCAACCAATTCAGCACGTAACATGTCGCTGTTTTCCTTTACCGCCAACGGGTAATCAGGGTTATAAATTTTGTTAAAAATTTCCCCCAAAAACTGCCTGTCATTTTTGTTATTCTGTGCCATATTTAATACTCGGTTGGCATTAAAATTCAATTCGTTGCGGAAAATGGTTGCGCCGGTTCGTTCGGCACTGCATATAAATGGCATAAAACATAAATTATGTAAATAATACACTACTGAAATAAAAATATATTCAAAATTGTTTATTTTCCATTTATCGTTTTGATTTTTAGTAATTTTAACAAAATTATCATTTTTTTGTTTTTCTATATTATGTTGAATAAAATCAATTTGCGTATTAGGAAATTCAATTTTGTTAATTTTTTCGTTAATTTTATTATATTCAAGCATAATACTTGTATTTGAATAACTATCTTTTGCGCCCGTATAAATATGGTGATAATTTTCCTTCAATAATTGGGGCATTGCATCTATAGAGAATTGATATAATTTAATTAAATCTAAAACTGCGGTGTTTTCGTCTTTAAATTCTAATATAAAATTCATATTATCTTTAATTTTTTTATTTGACATAAAAACTTTCCACCACCCATAATAGGCATAAATGGCGTAGGTTTTTGCGGTATTATTTTTACCGCAAATAATGGTTAAATCGGTAAATTCCAATTCGGCCTTCTTTATTAGGCCCAAATTTTGTATATGTAATGTTTGCATAATGCTGTATTACCACAAAAAAAACCAATTTTCAATCAAAAACCATATTTTGGCATGGTTAAAGCTTACGTGAATTGTTAATTATTACTTAAAAACACCATGGAAAAATACCCATTCCATGTCAATTTTTATTGGGGTTTGGCGTAAAAATTGTGCCACCGCCCGTGGTAATGGGGTGCGGGTGGGGTTGGCCATGGCCATTGGTTCGCCCAATGCCCGTTTGTCGCGCAATAAATTGGTGTAAGAATGATATTCAATGGGGCATTGTATGGTGTCTACTATTATCATATCCAACCCGCTGGCCTGTAACATGGCGGTCATTTGTTCGGCCGATGGCAGGGGCAAAAAACGCAGGGCCACATTGCCATTTTGGTTATGTTCAATCGCATATATGCTATGTTTTAATGCCTCCATACTGCCGCGCCCGGGCACCACCCCCAATAATAATGCCCCATTATTGGCAACCGCCCGGTAATGTTTCAGGCCGGCCATTATATCGTTCATGCGGTGGATAACCATTTGCGAAATGATGATGTCATATTTTTTAACAATATTGGGGCAGGGGGCACCAACCGGCCAAACCCCACAATGGGGTATCGGCACCGGGGCGTAATAATCCAAATTTTTAATATTGGCATGGTGGGTTAAATGCCCGCCATTGGAATGGACAACCCCGTAATTATATGGTTTTAAGGCATCACCAATGCGTTCGCATAAAATATTATTGGTATATTGGTTGCAAAAATTGTCAAAACCGCGTGTGTGTGTTTTTTGTAAAATTTGGTGATAATTATCAAGATTAAAAATGTCTTGTTGTCCCATGCAAGGTAACCTTTTAGGTTAATGGTGCGGTCGGGGGGAATCGAACCCCCACTCTCGTTGCCAAGAAACGGATTTTAAGTCCGTTGCGTCTACCTGTTCCGCCACGACCGCCCATAATAAGGAATAATTTTATACCATAAAATCATTCTTAAAAAACCTCTTAACCGCCATTTGCCATTTTGTCAACAGCATTTCGTTTTTGAACCTTAAATAATGCTGGCAATTAAGGCAATGGCCAACCCAATAATGGGTATAAAGCTTAACATCATACCCATTTGGCGGGTTTTAAACCTATTATTCATGGTTATAAAAGCATATGCATGGCATAAACGGCCAAGAATAACCGCCACTGCCGTGGCCTGTAAGCAAAAAATTGACCCATATTGCCCCTCGGCCAAGTATAGTAATATGAGAGTTAATGGCACATATTCGTTAAAATTGGCATGGGCGCGTATGGCGTAATCCAGCTGGGGCACATTATTGGAATTGATGGAAACCTTGTGCTTATAGCGGTTTTTAATGACATAAACGGCCAATAATACATATATTATGGCCAATATGGCGGAGGTTACAAAGGTTATGGTCATGGTGCTTGGTTCCTTTATTTATCATTCCAAAGAATTAAAGTTATTTCGGTTTGTTTGTTAATTTTTTCATTAATTTCAATTTTTAAAGTAATTGTTTTTATTTTACCATTTTTATGCCGCATGGAATGTTTTAACAGATAAAATAAACCACTTTCATCAATATGTAATTCAACAGATGCGGGAAAAATATCAAATGCATGTTGAAATTTTTTCCAAATTGCTTTTAATTCATTGGCATAATGCAAATCACAGCCCGGTTCGCCATAAATAATTTTGCTATTAAAAACTTGACTAATATTCACAACATACCCATTAAAATAATTATATTTTTTCAATCAATTTGGCATGTATGCGGTTAATATCATAATGGTGGGTGTCGTGTTTAATTGTTCCAATAGTATCGGAATAAATGGTTTTTATTTTTATGTTTTCGTTTTCTTCGTATATTTTGGCAATTTTGCGCACAAATGGCACGCCATTATCATGGTTTAATAACACCATATCACCGGCACGGGCAACCAAAACATTATTTTCATTATGAATCGTTTCATAAAAAACATCAATGGTATAATTTTGGGTATCAGGTAATAATTGAAAAAGGCCGGTTTCGCCATCATGTAATTCCAAGCCACTTAATGAATTACCCAAAAAATGAATATAAATTTGGTTTTGTTTTAATTCAGGCCAATTAATGGCATTTTTTGTGGCTAATTCATTGGCTCTATGGTTGCATAATTGTGCGTCATCACTGCCACAATTGGCCACAATGCAATTGTTATTTACTATACCATGCAATATTTTTGGCGATTTTTTGGTAATAACATGTTTGAAATTTTTGGCCTTATATTCCATATTAACCTCGTGATTATATTTTATATACTGGAATTACTAAATAAGTTTAAAAATATTACCATTACAAACCTATTTAGTTAGAAGGGTGGTGAAAATTTGCTCTGCTAACGCAACCGCCATTTTCACCCCCCTTGTGAACCCCCCGGAAT
>JACCDX010431224.1_pt1 | contig 27429 bp, 35 predicted proteins | sample 7449681 | NCBI WGS metagenome assembly JACCDX01 (sample SAMN15323450, study PRJNA562643) | freshwater metagenome | isolation source: river surface water | place: USA:Blue River Watershed | collected 2017-08-18
TGACAATAAAATGGATGTTGTATTCCACTGCGTGGCAGGTGTTTGCCGTAGTGGTGCGGTCTGTGAAGTTGGTGTGATGATGGGCTTCCGTGACACAGAAGTGTTTCGTTCACCTAACTTAATGGTCAAACACAAGATGATGAAGGTCTTAGGTTGGACCTACGATGAAAACGAGCCTCACACTATCAACGGTGTGACTCTGCCCTCGGGCATCGTAGTTCCGCCTAAGACCATAGATTGGACCAACGACAACGAAAAAGTCTTTACACTGGCTGCCGAACGCAGAGCTCGTAGAGAGCAGGAAGGAGATATCTAATGTATATCACTAAAAAAGAAGTTGAAAAGATTCTAGCAGTCATGACAGAGTTTGATGACGCTAGAAGTTATCGGTTAGAAGCAGACAATACCAGCGGTATTGGCAGCATCCTAACTCTAGAAATGAACATGGACATCAATGATCGTCCTGCCACAGTTAGGGTTGATATCTCAGGCGTGGAGGATTGGTAATGGGCGATGATGACAACATGGTTCCCGATCACACTAAAGGTGCTCTAGAAAGATATTGGACACACGGCTACGAGCCCGGCAGCTTTTTGGGCAGCTTGCTCTGTGGCGATGTGTTCAATGCTATTCTTAGGGCAGATCCCTGGAACAAAGAAGCACTAGGACCTATCGTAGAGTATATCGTGCGTAAGGCTCCTAGAGGCAGCTACGGCAGTGTGGCTCTGTATCAAGATTGGATCAACCGCGGTGTGGCTTTTCAGCAACACGAAAAGAACCGTGTAGTTGACTATTTGAGCAATTGACCTTATAATACTAATATGGAATACAGTGTTCAATCTCGTAGCAAACAGACCAAGGCTTTCATAGAAGCATTATTGCCCTCTATGATCAAGCAGTTGGGTTTGACTCGTAGCAAGAAACTGTTGTTTGTTAAGACTGCTCGCACAGGACTCGATGGACATGACGGATTAACCAGTCATCTCAAACAGTTCGATGCCATAGTGGTCTTGATCAGGCCGCAGAATCTTGAGAGGATGGGTCTTACACTTGCTCACGAGATGGTCCATGTAAAACAGTTAGCCAAAGGTGTCTTGACTTCAGATAGTCGGGGTAACTATTGGAGAGGTCGTAGGTATGGGGCACGGACCAAGTATTTGGACATGCCCTGGGAAATAGAAGCATTTTCAAAACAAGAGCTCGTCTTTAGGAGAGCATTAACATGAAAGGAGGGCAAGATGCCTAGCGTATTTTTAGTTAGCGATACGCATTTCGGACACGCTGGCGTTTGCCGCTTCACCCGAAATGATGGTTTTACAAAGTTGCGTCCCTGGGACGATCCTGCGGAGATGGACGAAGCTATGGTCAAGGCTTGGAACGAAAGGGTCAAGCCTACAGACAAGGTCTACCACTTAGGTGACGTTGTTATCAACCGCAAGGCTTTGTCTACTTTGCGTAGATTGAACGGTGACAAGGTGTTGATCCGTGGTAACCACGATATCTTTAGAGATGACGAATACCGCCAATACTTTAGAGAGTTGAGGGCTTACCATGTAATGAACGGTATGATTTTGTCACACATACCAGTTCACTCAGATAGTTTGGGTAGATTTGGTGTTAACATACACGGTCACTTACACGCAAATCGTGTTCGTAAGGCTCGTGGTGTTGATGCTAGAACCGGAGAAATTTTATACGGTGATGAAATCGATCCACGCTACCACTGTGTTTGCGTAGAACAAACACCGGACTTTGCTCCTATCTTATTCGAAGATGTGATCAAGCGTATCGAAGCAGAAGGCGGTGAGGTAGGCTTTAGGAACGGTAACGGACCTACAATGTGACATTAACTACGCAGTTTATAGGGCTCTTCGGAGCCCTATTTTTTTGGCTGGCATAAATATAATGAATAGGATATTTCCAGGAGTTATTACTATGCCCTTACAGATTCGCAGAGGCACTGAAGCTGAAAGAACAGCAATGACGCTGCCGTTAGCCGCAGGTGAATTGTTGTTTGTTACGAATACAGAACGCCTGTATGTCGGAAATGGCTCTACTTTAGGTGGAGTGCCAATTACAGGTTATACTAACGAAGATGCTCAAGATGCCGTCGGTGCAGCATTGGTCGCCGGTAATGCAACAAACGGCAATATCGCTTTTACTTATGGTTCTACAGCAGATACCGCAAACAGAATTAATGCCGCAGTTAACCTATCTAATTATGTAGGAACTATCGGCGCAACAGCAGTTAATGCCAATACAGTGGCAAATGATGCAACAGTTTTAGTTAATGTATCAACTGGCGCAATTAATTTAAACGGAACAGTAAAGGGTCATGTTATTCCCAACGCCAATGAAACTTACGATTTAGGTTCCGCTTCTTATAGATTTAGAGATTTATATTTGAGCGGATCTAGTATCAAGCTAGGTTCAGCTACTATTACAGCTTCTGGCTCAGCAGTTGATCTTCCAGCAGGCTCAACTATTGCTGGATCACCTATTCCAGGATTTGGCATTGGTCAAAACATCAATGCGAATATCGTCGGTGACGACAGCACAGTTTTAGTTAATACATCTAGTAATACCTTGCAAGGAACTCATATCGGGGTCCAGAGAGGTAACGTTCAAGCTGGAGACACTTCTGTGATGTTTGATGCTACTGCTAAGACTATCGCAGCAAATAGTATCACACTAGGCGGATATATTGGTATCAATGGAACAACTGTAACTACTTCAAATGCAAACAATGTCATTATTTTTGACGGAGCAGCTATCGATGTATTCACTAACTTTGGTGTAACACAACCGGGTATTAGCGCCACCGGTATTACTAATGGAAGTAATACTACAGCTCTAATGAGTTTCTATGGTTCTCGAGGAACAACATCATCGCCCACAACACTAAGTAACGGTGATAATTTTAGTGGCATGTTATTCCTAGGCCACAACGGTTCCGATCACGTTCCTGGCTCTGCGATGTTTGCTGCTGCCGACGGAGTTCCCAATTCTGCTAATCCTAGCATCCCTGGAAAATTTGTTATTACTGTGGCAGACGGAACTAACGATATTTTTACAGCAAACAAACAAATGATTTTTAGCAGCAATGGCGTATTGACTGCTCCGATCTTTAAACCGGGATCTTACGCTACTGGCAGTTTACCAACCAGTCCTGCAGAAGGTTGGATCGTGTTTGATTCTACTACTAAGGAATGGAAAGGCTGGAACGGAACCCTGTGGCAAGTTCTAGGTTAATTTAATTAACCTAATAATCCAAGATGGTGGGTCTATTTCCCACCATTTTTCACCTTGTCGCCACGCAGACGGCTTAGCGTGATGATTGTTATGCCAACCCTCGCCCATAGTGATTATATTCGCTATCCAACTATTCTTGCTTTGATCTTTAGTTTCATAAGATCTATAACCTTGTATATGAGCTATAACATCAAATGCACCCGCCGAATGAAAAATTAAAACAGCAGGAACAGCCCAAGCAAAAATAACCAGCATAGGTTCTATGATAAACAATAACAGTATGTAGGCTGCATTAATTTCTAAATAGTGGTTGTGTAAAAACTTCTGAAAATTATCTTTTCTAAGATCCTTAGTGGTCATAGCCGATATCTCAACCTTCCCCCAAAATCCTAACCACGATCTAAGAATGCCAACTCTATGCGGACTATGAGGATCTAAGTCAGTGTCTGAAAATCTGTGATGTTGTCTATGAACAGCCACCCAAGCTAGAGGAGATCCCATAGCTGTCAAAGAGCCTAACAACGATAAAACACGTTCCATCACTTTATGAGTTCTAAATGATCGATGTGCCAACAATCTATGATATCCTATATTAATTCCTAAAATACCTACTAGGTAATATAGAAAGATAGACAACAACCAATAACTGGTATTCCCATAATAAATACCCAAAAAGAATAACAGATGAGTTATTAGTTGCAAAGTTCTAACTACTAGAGAATGTGATATAGAAAGCATCACATATTTAAAGTCTTTTTGTATTCATATAAAATTTTTGCCCGGTAAATACCCTATAAGGAGAAACCATGACCCTGCATCAAAAGGTAAAAACTACGATTCTTATCGCTCATATTTTAGCATTTACAGGACTGATATTTTATTTCAGCTGGTGGGGGTTAGCTCTAGGATTAGCCACATGGATAGTATTTAATTTTGGAGTATCTGGCGGTTATCATAGATTATTTTCTCACAGACAGTTTGAAGCATCGAGACCTGTTCAGTTAATTTTCTTAATTGCCGGAACACTAGCAGGCATCGGAAGTTGCATTAGTTGGGTAGGTCAGCACAGATTACATCATGCTAACAGCGATGTTGAAGGAAAAGATCCTTACTATTCACATAACGGAGTTGTTAAATCTTGGATATTTGGCCCGTGGCACGTAAACACATCTCCCCTAGTAGTTAGAGATCTTCTAAGAGATCCTGTGCAGAAATTACTACACGATCATTATTTTAAAATACAGATTATCTACTGCCTAATATTGTTTACTATTAATCCTGTTTTGGTATTTTGGATGTGGGCGTTTCCTAGTGCCATGACATTCACTAGTCTACAAGCCGTAGGCGTTTTTGGCCACATCGTAGGAAAAAGGATCTATCACGATGTGCCAGACGATTCTAAGAACAGTCACTGGCTCTGCATTTTATCGTTTGGCGAAAGTTATCAAAACACACATCATTACGATGCTAAACAACTAGTGCTAGGACCATGTGATCTCATAGGACATACTATAAACAAGTTCTTAGTTAAATGATTTATAAAGAATATGAAAATGACACATACCGATGTGTTGTTTTTAATCAAACCACCGACGAGTGGAATAGGGTTAGGAATCTTTGTCTAAAAGAAGATAACTGGCTACGAGAAAACTATACAGAAAAGAACTGCTTGGTTGAAGATCATGACATATTTTCTATTACCTATGTTAAGGCTACCGACGATCCTATTTGTTTCTGCGGAATCTATAACAACGAAAGATACCACCCCAGTGTCGGTCGCGCTCTAAATAGATTTTATCTTTTTCCCGAATACCGTATATCAGATCTACGCAACCGTATGCGAGCCATACATGATCTAATACTACCTTCAATGATCGAATCAAGTCCGGTGGTCAGAGATCTCATGTTTATTTCTATGCAGGCCAGAGACCGAGACTATCAAGGTGAACAGCGTTGGTGGCAACAGTGGAAGCGTATCTGGTTAGGGTTCGATGGCGGTTGGAAGACTGTCGATGGACTTGTTCAAGTTGTTAACGGAGAAGATCCTCGCTGCTTTCAAAATATTATCTACAGAGATAGCGATGCTTTCTCTTTCAAGGATTGGAATCCAAAAGTCGTGGAGTATACATGCACGGTGTGATACTAGCAGGATTCTATGATCTTTCCGGGTCAGTTTTTCATAATCGATCTCCCGGCGCATATAAAATAGCAGATCATTGTAGGAAATTAGGTTGGTCGATCGAAATCGTTGATCATGTTAGCCATTGGGAATATAATGTTTTATTTGATTATATTTCAAAGGTCGTAGAAAAAAATAATTCAAAATGGCTAGGTATCTCCTATACCTGGTTATGGAAATGGCCAGCCCTAAAAAAATTATTAAACGAAATAAAAATTAAATACCCTCAATTATTGTTAATAGCAGGGGGGCAGGCCGTCTATAATGAAGACCTAGGATGTCACTGGTATGTTTACGGTTACGCAGAAGATGCCTTAATAAAAGTATTAGATTACGAATTTAATAATAGTGTTCCTTTAATTTACAGTAAAATGTTTTCAGGAAAGTATGTTAATGCTGTGCATAACTATCCTAGTTTTAACAATAAAAATTATTCTGTAGAGTATGTTGATAATGATTTTTTAACAAGTCAAGATGTTTTAAGTTTAGAGTTAAGTCGTGGATGTAAATTTAAATGTAACTATTGTAGCTATCCGTTTATAGGTATCAGCGAGGATACTTCGACAAGCGAAGAATTTCTCTACAGAGAACTTAATGAAAACTATGAAAAATATAAAATTAAAAATTATATCCTTGCAGAGGACACAGCCAACGATAGGATAGAAAAATTAATTAAATTATCTAATGTGGTTAAAAGATTAGACTTCGAACCAAACTTTGCAGGATTTCTTAGAGCCGATCTTATTGCAGCTCATCCCGAACAGATCGAACTGTTAGCCGAATCAAGACTATGGGCTCAGTATTACGGTGTCGAAACATTTAATCATAGGTCCGGAAAATCTATAGGAAAAGGTCAAGACCCAGATAAAACAAAAAACTCTTTACTGAAAATCAAAGAATATTTTTTAAAGAACATAGGATGTTATCGAGGAACTATAGGATTGATTGCCGGACTGCCCTACGAGGATATGAATTCGTTGTTATCTACACAGGCATGGTGTGAACAAAATTGGAGTGATCAACATTGGCTTTGGTGGCCTCTACAGATCGAATTAGATCAAGATTCACTCAGTGCGTTTGGAAAAGATTTTAAGAAATTCGGATATAGGCCTTTATCTGTTGAAAACTATAAAGCAGATTTTGTAGTCAAGAATACAAAAAATAATTTTTTATGGGAACATGATTATTTGTCCGTGATAGAAGCCGAAAGATTTTGTTCGGAGATGGCCGAAAAGTTTGTATCGAAATTAGATAATTTTTCTATAATTAGTTATGTTCCGTTTTTTGGTGAGAAGAAATCTCAAGAAATTAAAGCAACATTGTTAGAAAGATATAAGACACCAGATTATGTAGAATTATCTACAAAAAAAATACATGAATATATAAAGAAAAAATGTATCCTTACAACGTAAAATCCTTACATCTAGAACTGACCAACAAGTGTCAAGCATCATGTCCTATGTGTGCTAGAAACTACAACGGCGGTAGCGAACGTGAATATCTAAAACTAACTGAGATTACCTTAGAAAAATTTAAAGAATGGTTCCCTAAAGAATTTTTATTAAGGTTAGACAACATCTATGCCTGTGGCAACTATGGCGATCCTATCATAGCACAAGACTGTTTAGAAATTTTTGAATATATTAGATCAGTCAATACTACAACACGTCTGGCTATACACACCAACGGTAGTGCAAGATCTATAGATTGGTGGAAGCGTTTAGCAACTGCTATGGGAGAAAACTCATTTGTAGTATTTGGTATCGACGGGTTTAAAGGTCAACATGAACTGTATCGAAGAGGCACTGACTTTGATCGTATCATAGAAAATGCCAGAGCATTCATGTCAGCGGGTGGTAGAGCCAGAGTTGACAGCCTTGTATTCAAACATAACGAAAATACTGTAGATGATTTTGAGAAGTTTTTAATAGAACAAGGTTTTGAAAACATTAACTTTAAAACCACTAAAAGATTTTACGGCAGCGAAAACTTCAAGGTAGAAAAGAAAACCGGTGAAATAGATTATTATCTAGAAGCAGCGACCACTGATAGATGGAAACAAGAATTTAAAATCAATTTAGATAATCTAAGATCTCCCAGTGCTTTAAAAAAGATCAAAGAGTCTATTCCGATACAGCCAGAATGCGAAACTCTAAAACAGATATATGTTGATTGTTTTGGAAACTTTCTTCCCTGTTGTTGGGTTGGTTTTGATTATGTTGATCAGCATGTTTTAGACGACGAATCTTCTTTTGCTTTTATTAGAAATTCCATGGCCGAGGAAACTAAAAATTTATTAAATCAAATAGGAATTCCTAACCTTAATAACATTAATGCTGAAGAAATTCTTAACAAAGAAAATTTTTGGAAAGAATTAACAGATTCCTGGACATCAGATAACAAGCCTTTAGCCTGCATTAAAACCTGTTCAACTACTCTGTATGATACGCTCTATACTCATACAGTTAAACAACAGTAACAGAGAATCCCTTAGATTCAAGTTTGTCTAATATAGGTTCTATCAGAATCTTATCGACTACATTTAGCTGTATTTCTCTGTCGTTGATCCGATTAAAGCCTGTAACATAACCTGACTTGATAAGTTTGTTCAGGGCAGGCATTATTTCTATATAACTCTCCTGCTTCCAATCAAAGTCTCCTCCTTCAAAAATAACTTTGACATTTGCTTTGCTAGGATCAAATTTTGGCAGCAGCAGTCTTATGTTAAGATGTATACGATCCCTTCCACCGAAGTTAGCAGCAACGTGTATCTTTGAAGTGTCCATCCTCCACAACTTGCCGTCTATAGGCAAGTGGTGCATAGAACCCGTGTCAAGGTCTATGAGATAGCTGTGGGGATTTGTTACTATGGCTAGATGATATCTGTCATCTGGATCACCATGCGCTGTATAAGTTTCAGCAGAAGATAGTTTAAGTAACCTGGCTTCACCAATAGGTCCTATACTTTCTAACACACGACCTAATGCTGTATCTTTGAACTCGTCTAGAGTTTCCCAAGGATCTCCAAAATAAGAACCTGTGGGCCTGTTAAGATTTAAACGCTTTTCAAAATATAGACCCTGCACTTGATCTATAATTGGTTCGATTGAAAATATTTTACCGGTTTGTTCTAGCATTAAATACTCTTATTATCAAGTAAGATATTTATGCGGATCAAAATAGCAGAACGTTACTCTGAAGAATTTCTAGAAGTCGAAAGACCGCAGCCTCTTACAGATTTGAAAATAGAATCTTTGATTAAAGATGTTTTAAGTGGTAACATCGAAAAAGATACTACTGACGACTTATATCCAAACTTTCAACGTAATTTCCAAGAATGGATATCGGGATCTACTGTTAATAATCTTAGAGGATTAGATTCTTTTCACAGAACAGACATCTGCACCGGTTGCACACAATTCATAGACACTATCTATATGCAGGGCCCTGTGCAGATCCTAAAAGGAGATTACAGATATCATAATAGACTAAATCCAGATTTGACCTACAGCGTTCCTGGATATTTAAAACCTAATGTTCCTTTAATCATAGCACTACCGTTTCCTAGCCTAGGCGAAGAACATCCCAATATGGAGAATATTTTAAATGAGTGTGTGGAAAAAAATATTGCAATACACATCGACGGCGCATGGATCACGTGTAGCCGCTCTATTGATTTCGATTTTAATCAGCCTGCTGTGGTATCTGTGGGCATTAGTTTATCTAAAGGGCTAGGCCTAGGATGGAACAGAGTAGCACTTCGATGGACTAGATCGACCGAAGCTGATGCTATTACTATTATGAACGATTATCATATGAATAATCGTATACCTGTCATGATCGCTGATCACTTCTTGAGAAACCTAGAACCTGATCATCTATGGCAAACACATAGATATAATTACGAAAAAATATGCAAGGACTTTGATCTAACACCTACTAAGGCTATACATATAGCTATGAGAAATAACCAACCGGTAGGCGTTAGTCCTTTATTAAGGTATTTAGAAAATGCATCAACATAATATCGACGGAGTGGAAATACCTTTTGATAGATCTTGGAAAAACATAGGTATTGCCTTAAGTGGCGGTGCCGACAGTGCTCTTCTGGCCTACATACTTTGCGAATTGGCCAAGGGGAATGATACTACTATACACATTGTTAATCATGTGCGCTGCTGGAAGACCAAACCTTGGCAACAGGTAGATGCTGGTCGTGTGTATAGCTGGTTGTTCCAAAGATTTTATCACACCAAGTTTGTAAGACATACTAACTTTATCGCCCCCGAGCTAGAATACGGAAACATAGGTCCTAATCTTACAGATGAATACGGCAAAAAGGTCAGCGGCGATAATATACAACAACGTGCCTATGCTGAATTTATTTGTCACAAATACGATTTAGATGCTTACTACAATGCTGTTACTCGCAATCCAAGACAGGCAATGTTTAATGGTATGCGTGAGCGAGATCTAGAACGTAATGAAGATAACAAACACTTAGAGTATATGATACATATGGGACGAGTCGCTAGCCATCCTTTTAGATTTGTAGATAAATCATGGGTAATAAAACAATATCACAGATTAGAAATAGCAGAATTATTAGATCTCACTCGTAGCTGTGAAGGAACATTCGAAGATATCGACTATAAAAATTATCAACCAGGACAGTATGTTCCCTTATGTGGCGAGTGTTTTTGGTGCAAAGAAAGGGAGTGGGCTATAACAAATGCTATTAAAAATTAATAACAAGCCGTTTATTACTTTAGATGAACACATAGACATAAACAGTGTGTTAGATCTGCGAGATGATTTTTATTTTATGGTTTCGACTTTATGGCCTAAAACTAGAACAGGTGTGATGCATGCCGGTGGTGCGGACATTGATAACCTCAATACTATCTTTAGAGAAAAAGATGCCTTATATTTTGCACAACAAAGGACCGAAGAACTTAGAAAAACTGACAAAGATCTAGATCAAAAACTAAGCTACTTTGAATCTAACAACGATAGAACAGGTCTTATAAGATATCTGAAGCTGAAATACAGATGTTTTGATCCTTATAACTTATTACAGATACGCACAACAGAGAAACCTTTATATTCTGCAGACGGATTAACTTTTACAGAAGATGATTGGCAGAGTTATTATTGGATTGATGAGATGGAAAAATTTTCAAACATCAAAACAACTCTAGAAAATCTTCCTTTTAAGAACATAGGAACTGTTACATTCTTTGTAGCAGAGCATTATGTTCCTTTAGGCTATCATAGAGATTTTAATTATTTTCCTTACAAGATAGGTAACCAACCAGACACGTTCCCACATCGCCAGGAGATGATTTGGTTTAGATTTGAACTAGATAGACCCTTTTATTTGTTTGACATAGAAGACAATCAAGTAGTTGAATCTGTGCCCTTAAAAGGTTATTCTGCATTTTATAATCATCATAACTGGCATGGTAATTTAGAATCAAACGAGTTCACATCCTTAACTATGAAAGTAGAAGGCGAGTTCACAGAAGAATTCCGTAAGAAAATTGGCATAGATAATTTAGAATATTATTATAAATGACAAACAGTAAAACATTTTGTATGCACCCTTTCACCGGGCTGGCAACTAGAGAAGACGGAGGTATACAAGTCTGCTGCCGCAGTCATCCTATAGGATTCATACAAGATAACACTCTAGAAGAAATTTGGAACGGCGAAAATATGTGCCGTATTAGAAAGCAGGTGCTCAACGGAGAGCGTCCCAGGGAGTGCGAACCTTGTTTTAGTCTAGAAGATCAAGGGGTTGAAAGTCTACGCCAACGACACATTGCAGGAGAGATACCAGAAGCACGTATTAATCTATACCCAAATGCTCTAGATAAGCTCAAAGATGACTATACTATGCCTTTTGATATTCCCACTATGGAGATCAAACTTAATAATCTATGTAATCTAAAATGTCGTATGTGTCATCCTATGGATAGCACTGCCTGGAATGACTGGGATGCAGTAGAAGAATTCTATGTCAAAGAAAATAACATAATGGTTGGTCTGATAGAAAAACATAATCTAAAGATCAAACCTCACTTAGATAAGTTCGAGGATAATCCCAATTGGTGGACTAGCTTTGAAAAACTTATTCCTTACTTCCGCAGAGTAGAATTTGCCGGAGGTGAACCGTTAATGGATCCGCAACACTATCGTATACTAGATATGTTGGCTCCTTACGGAGATCAAATAGAAATCAAATACGCTACTAATCTAAGTATGTTAGGCAAAAAGAATAGAACGGTTTGGGAATACTGGCCTAAGTTTAAATCAGTAGCAGTTAATGTCAGCATAGATGGAATAGGTATTAGTTATGATTATGTGAGAGGAAATGCCAGTTGGACTGAGCTTATCAATAATATCAAACAGATACAAACAATTCCTAACATCAGTCGCATAGTCGGTGCTGTGGCTGTGCAGGTCAGCAATGTCCTCGTGTTAGACAAAATGATTGAATACTTCTTAGACGATCTCGGTATAGTATTCTATACTAATATGGTCAAGTATCCTAATGTCTTATCTATACAAACATTGCCTTCACCCCTCAAAGACCTAGCTTACGATAGACTTGAAGCAGTTAAGAGCAAGTTATCGAGATTTAAACTTTGTCAAGAACATCATATGCTGATAGATCTTACTACAAAACAAATAGAAGGTGTGCAGAACTTCCTAAGAGCTAAAGACGAAAGTCATTTGTGGCCAGATTGTATAGAGTTTAATCGTAGATTAGATCAAACTAGACAGCAGAGTTTTACAGAAGTCACTCCGGAGTTCAAGAACTATGTATAAAGTAACAAGTTCTTGGCCACATCAGGATCAGATCAAAGTCGAATGGAATCTTGGAAAACGTTGTAATTATGACTGTAGTTATTGTCCAGAGACAATACATGACAATTACAGTCCTCATACCGACATCAATATATTAGAAAATACTGTAGATAAGTTATGTGACATAGGCAAACCGTTACGAATCAGTCTAACTGGTGGTGAGCCCTGCGTCCATCCGGACATAGAAGATCTGTTTGATTATTTTAAAAGAAAAAATATTTTTTGGGTAAATGTAACAACAAATGGAACTAGAGGTTATCAATGGTATTTAAACAATGAAATGTATTTTAATCACATTGTGTTTAGTCTACACTTCGAACATGATTACACTAGAATCGTTGACACAATATTAAAATTTTACGATAGCACAGAGAGAGACTTCTTTGTCAATATAATGGCCCATCACAAATATATGGATCAATGTAGAACCGTAGTTAAAAAATTCAACGAGATAGGAATCAAATATGCTGTTCGAAGAATACGGTGGACAGACGGAGATCATAATGTATTTGACGATCTTCGATACGAAGGAACGGATCTACAATGGATTTTAGATCAGGAAGCTACAGTCAAACCAAATACAGTAATATATAAAAATAACGAAGAACCAATATACTTTCATGCCAATGATGTTATAAAAAATCATTTAAACAAATTTACAGGATGGAAATGTAATGCTGGACTTGAAAGTCTCATGATAAATTGGGATGGAGAGGTGCATAGGGCTACCTGCAGAGTAGGTGGTAGCCTAGGAAACATTTATCACGGAACTTTTCTGCCACCAAACGATTCAATTGTTTGCACTAGAGATTGGTGCACCTGTGCAGCAGATATTCCACTTACTAAGGAAAAATAATGTCGGATAAAATAAAAATCAATAGCTGGGACGAGTTACAACCATTAGAAGTAGTTGCTGTAGGTAGCACATACGATTCAAGTTTTTTTGATGGTGTGAAAAATAAAAAGATAGGTGATGTTCTTAAAAAAATAGTCGATGAAACCAACGAGGATATCGAGTATTTCAAACGGCAGATGCAGAGCCACAACATACAGGTGCTGCATGCCAGTCCTAAAGAACTAGGTTACAAAGACAGCATCTTAGATTATGTTGATGTAAACGGAAAGATGGGATACGACACTTCCAGAAATATAGTTAAAAGTAATTTGATCCCTACAAGTCCTTTACAGATCAGAGATGACAGTATCATCATGGGAAACAAGTTGTTGATCACTGACAAAACATTTGAAGTGCAGGGCTACACAAAGAAGTTTGTTGAATGGTTTGGAGAAGATCAGGTAGATCTATCTGTCTACAACGGTGACTATCAGTTTAACAGAACCAATGTAAATCTAAAATACGAAGCTATTGATCAAGGCCTAGACGAAGATTACTTTATTAAAAATCCCACAGACGGAGTTAATAACCTAGCAGGTTTCTGTAGTCCTAATCTAACACGATTAGGCAAGACCTGTATCGTAGATCTGTGGCAAAGCGAAGACATCCTATCATTCCTACAATCCAAGTTTCCTATGTTTAACTATAAGAGCTTACAGATCGGCGGACACCTAGACAGTATTTTTAGTGTATTAAAACCCGGTTATGTGATCGCTGGACCTTGGTTCAAAGGTAATGAAAATATATTCGGTGATTGGAAAGTCGTTTATTTTGAAGATTCTAAGTGGGATAAGGTAGCAGCATTCTTTGAACTGCGAGATAAGAATCGAGGAGCTTGGTGGGTTCCTGGCGAAGAACACAACGACCAGTTCACAGAATTTGTAAATGCTTTCTTACCAAACTGGACCGGCTACTGCGAAGAAACTATCTTCGACCTTAACTGTTTAATAGTTGATGATAAACACGTCGTAATCAACGCTGAGAATCCAGAACTGATCAAAGTTCTCAAAGAATTAGATCTAGAACCTATTGTGTGTCCGTTGCGTAATAGATTCTTCTGGGACGGTGGCTGGCATTGCCTTACCCTAGATATTAGACGCAGAGGTGGTCAGGTTGATTACGGAGTCTGAAAAATATCTTAGGCAGTGGATATCGGATTTTCTAGACAAACCCGAGCCATTGCTGAATAATCTTCCGCCCTGTCCTTATGCTCGATCAGCTAAGATATTATTTCTAGAAGTTGACGACTATGCAAATGAGATAAACAGTTGTCTCGATACTTGGAATGATCAGTATGATGTCGTATGCTTTATCTGCGGAGATATTGACCCTGTTAAATTTTCACTAGACGTAAGATGCATAAATGACTACTGGATGCCCTACGGATTTGTCTGCCTAGAAGATCACAAAGACATACCAGAACCGTTTCATCATTTAGACTTTAGAAACGGACGGTATAATATAATACTGGTGCAGAAGTTAGAAAAGATAAATGCAGCAAGCCTAAAACTTAAACCGCAGGGTTATTATGATAACTGGCCTGCTGCTCTTTATAATGATGTTGTTGCTTGGAGATTAGACGGGTCCTAATTCTTCGTAGCCATCTATGTCTTGTTTGTATTTGGCAGTCATTCCGAGATATAGGTATTCAAATCCTCGATCTTTATAGATAGCACAGGCATTCTTTAAACTTTCTATACCTAATCTCAAATCGGGATTCTCATAGTTCCAAGCGAACTGTAGTGCTTCTGCATTTTTAGAATCGTATACACGAATCATATCCCAAGCCACTAACAATCCGCTGTCATAATATCCTATCAAATCTACAGTTGTATCTAGATATTGTAGATCAAATACAGGCATAACACTGTCAAACCTTTTATATCTACAGTATGCCTTATAGATATCGTTAAGTTGATCGCAGTTTCGATCTCGAATAATATCCCATGTGCCGCTGGGCATCATAGGATAATTTGTTTTAGAAAGATTTATTCTACAAAATTTCATTTTAGCAAATGAGCAAGTTCCGGAAAGTAATCCACAGAATTTAAGTTTCTTATGCTGTCTAGATTTTCTACATATTCTTTGAAATCTGGTAACAAGTGACTGTGGTCTTCGGATTCGATAAACTTTAAGATGCCTTCCCATCTGGCCCAACCGTAAGGATTATGCTTCCAGAAGTTATCATCCTGTCTATAGTTGTCCCAAAGCCACTGCTTAAAATCCATAAACTGGCGTCTTACTTCTTCTTTATCTTCTTTGGGCAACAGTCTAGCACTCAAGAATGTAGGAATGAACAACAGGTGCAGACTGATTATGCCGCCACCTGTTTCAAAGTCATCCATCTTAAACTTATTAATCTTTTTAAAACCCTGACTGAGTTTCCATTTGGCGAAATCAACTATATGCTTTACGTTGAATATCTGAACAGCACAGGCGATGCTGACATGTATGTTATCGGGAGTGTTATCGAGAAGTCTTAAACTACGTTCTATATCGTTCCAGTCTGTTGGATATCTAATATAATAATTCCTGTCGCCTAGAGCATCTATACTAAAGGCAAATCTAACCTGTTTAAAATGTGTCCAAATATCGATCATTTTTTGATCAATAAGAATGCCGTTAGAATTGTATCTTAACTGTATGTTGGCTGCATACCCTCTAGCAATTATTTCTTCTAAAAATCTTTTATGCTCTTTGATCATCAACGGCTCGCCGCCGGCAAAATATAATTCTTCTATATTCGGAATCTGGTCAAATACTTCTTGCCAAAACTCTGGTTTTTCATACCATTGATTATTAAACTCGTTAGAATTCCAGCCGATCTGTTTTAACACGATCGTGCTCTTAGTCTTAGATACTAACTGATCATAGTCCTGTGTCCAACGACTACTGTCATGAGGTGAACACATAACACATTTTAGATTACAGGTATGTCCTAATCTAAGATCTAGATAGCGAATCTTATCAGGAACTGTGCCATCTTCTCGAGTATCGTTAACTAACTGTGTTAGATCAAGTCCTTTGTTGTTCCATTCATAGTGTTCCCAAAGTCGTTTGCTTACTACTCCGTTGCTTTCTTCTTCAAAACATTTTGTGCAACTAGCTGGTATGTTTCCTTCTAACATTGTATTGCGAACCGATTTCATATAATCATTGTTCCAGGCACTGAGTAAACTATCCTTACCAAAATTAGCAGGTTCACCATTTTCTTTTTTGACAAGACCTACACCATAGTCTCCAGTATGCGCACCCGAAGCATTGGTTACACAGCATAAACGAGAATCTCCGTTTGGGCGTGTGGCCATATGTATCCAAGGAAGAACACAGAATGTTTTAGATCCTGTCTTTTCTTCTACTAGTTTAATAATTTTTTGACGTTGTTCTTCCATATTAAATATAGTTATCATGCAATATATAGGAAATTTTCAAAGCTGGTTGCCGCAACATGCAATTGATACAATGTTAGCGATTGACGGAGATCGCAGACCAGAGCATAATCCAGAATCTTATAAAAGTAGCCTAGCAAATCTTTGGAGTCGTTCTGGAATCAATTTTTATAAAGTCGGCTGGACTTTATATTACCAAAGTCATTTTAATAAAAAAATTACCATTCCCGAAGAAATTAAAAACGTTTCCAATTGGTGGTTCTGCAAATTAAATCCTGGAGACATGTTTCCGTTGCATCAAGACCTTTATAAAGACCCTAAACCAGTTAAACGGTATTGGATGGCCTGTCAAGATCATATGCCGGGGCACGTGTTCTTTTACGGCAAAGAAGCATTGAATAATTATCGAGCGGGCGATTTATTTTTATTTGAAAACGAAAACGAATGGCACGGCTCATGTAATTTAGGATTTGTTCCTAAAATTAGCTTACAGATAGTCTGCGATCAATAACTATCTAGATGATCTATTCCTAATTTTTTACGGAATTCTTCTGTAAATCTTCCATCTATCCTAAGACCGTAGGCTTGTGTATTGGTCTTTTCAGAGCCGTGCCAATCAGAATCATTGAACCAACAAGCCCTGGACGGTATATGAACTTTTTCATTAGTTTCAGGATTCCACAAGTATAATTGTTTTTGACTGTTAGGAGTAATATGAATAAATTCATTCCTATGAGTAGCGTATCCATGTATTCCTAATTCGGTTTCGTATAAGTCTCTATGACACACTGGCACACAATCGTGTTCTTGTTTAAAAAATAATATTCTACCTAGATGTGTAAAAATTCCTGTTGTTACTAAATTTTCTAACCACAATTTTAAATTTGGAAAATGCACTGCATCAGGTGTCCATTCTTTTTGATCGAATCTACTGTCCCATCCGCCCGCCTCTGTTTTTAAGAATACAAACTGATAGGCATCGTAAGCACCCATAGTCAATTTAAGATACTGTATAAACTGATCACGGTTGTCCATTTCGCCGAGCTCTCGGCCTGCTTGCCTGATAGGATCATTTTCGGGCAACTTGTAATATTCTTCTAGAGCAACACAGGAAGGTTTGAAATGTGCTGTCCACGATCCAGGTTCCATAGCACCGGAAGGTTTCAAAATGTTTCCTTCTTTCTTATATTTAGATAAGACGATACCTTTGCTCATTTCGGCATGAAGATTAACAAATCCGTCAACATCGATATAACTGTCTAGGTCAATATAGGGAAGACCATTAATACCTTTTATCATTTTTGGAACCTATAAATATACGCATATTTATTAGACGCCAAATGACCAGAGAATATTTAATCAGCGAGGGTAAAGTTTTAAAGTTAGATCTAGAAATTCCCTACGAAGATATTTTAAAAGAAGCCAAAGCTATCAGACACATGTTCATTCCTTATAGAACAGGTGAATATGATCACAAAGGTTGGCATTCAGTTTCGCTACACGGACTATCACACGACAGACCAGCATCCTACGATGCCTACGGATTTACAGACGGGGGTGAAGCTGCTAAACATTTTATCTGGACCGAGGCTGCTGACCTATGCCCTATAACTGTAAATTGGTTAAAGACTGTGTTCCCTACTAATAAATTTGCTAGGGTAAGATTCATGCTCTTAGAAGCAGGCGGATATATCGCACCGCACACTGATGCTCAGGTTCCTTTGCTCGAAGCAGTAAACATAGCACTGAGTAACCCAGAAGGCTGCGATTGGGTGTGGGGCGACGGAGATGTTTTTAAATTTAATCCCGGTGATGTCTGTGCTATGAATATAGGACTGGAACACTCTGTCAGAAACAACAGCAACGAAGATAGATATCACATGATAGTGCATCATCATGACTGCACCGACGAGTGGAAGAAACTCTTAACTGACGCAATGGAGAAATATGACATCCAAGGTTCTTTTATGTCTAGCTCGTTCCTATATTAAAAACCCTTGGATGCAGAATAAGGCTATTCAACTGACTCGTGCTTGTCAGGAATGGTTAAGCGACGGAACGTATGATCTGGTAGAAATAGATAACTTTGTAGAAGTTAATAACTACATAGATCGTTATGACTGGATACTGGTCCAAGCTGCCGGTGATATAATCGCTGATCGAGATTACTTTAGAAAAAAGTTAGAAACTATAGATAAAGATATCGGCCTAATGGCTCACATACTTTGGTATAAGGACGAGGATAACTGTCCTTACATACATCATCAATGCTTTATCATCAACTGTCGAGCAGTAAAAAACACAGTTACTTTTATCAATAAATCAGACAACGGTAGATCTTTTGTAAGAAGCGATGAAGATCTACACGATGGTCATGCCCCTTTAACTGTCGACTATGGCGACGATATCATCAAGCGAGATAAAAAGTTCGGAACTGATCTAATAATTGAAGTTTTAAACAATGGTTACAAGGTTAGAAACTTTGATGTGTCTTGGAGATTCAACCTAGATAAAGATCAAGACGAGCATCGATGGTTCTTAGATCGGTTTAATTTCCCCAGTCTGCCTATCCGAGGTTATATATGGCCAGAGCTAGAATCTGATCACTACGAAACAGCATTTAAGAATCTAGAATCAAACGAGTTTTTAGATCCTTTGCAGGATTCTGTGATTAAACTTTTTAAAAATCTTTTAAATTACGATGCACTAAACATCATACACTGGGATAAATTTCCAGCTATAGATAAATTTAACTGTGTAATTTCTCCGGCCAACGGATTCCTAGGTGAAGCTATGTGCTTACATTCTGATTCTAAGAAACTAATATTCTACGATATTAATAAAAATAATGTAGAATTTAAACAGCATCTATACGAACACTGGAACGGAGAAAACTATTTCAAGTTCGCAGAACAATACGCCAAGACTAGAAATTTAAAAACAGAACCTTCGACTGAAAATGGTATACAAGAATCAGTCAAGTCCGCAGAGGACTTAGATATGATTTTCGGAAACTGGGAGAAATTAAAATCTCTAGAGAAAGAATTTATACATATAGATATAATCAGAGATATCGATCAACTAATTTCTAAGATCGAAGATCGAACTGTGCTACACACCAGCACTATATTCGGTTATTATCTGCAGAGTAATATAGCACACGATCAGGACGTGATCGACGATGCTTATCAAAGAATACAAAAGAAGATAACCGAAACAGATTCAAAATGGATACAAACCAAATGACCGATTGGGATTACTATTGGAACGAAGAACCGGGAGATCGGTTCAGAGCTAACCTTGTCTACACAGCATACATTAGCGGAGACAGAAAAACTCTGTGTATGAGTTTTAACAGAGATGTAAACTATCACTCTAACCTAGAAGAAAACTCTCTGTGGACTGAAGAACTGTTAACTGAGCGTTTCCAAAGAGAACTAAAGTTCTATAACAGAGCTGCTGGTAAAATTCCTGTGGCGGAATTATTAGACATAGACGAAGCCAACAGAAAAATTTATATGAAGTTTCCTGGAGATGACTTTTATATGATGGGCTACAGGTCGTCATACGATCAAGTATTACCTACCTGGCGGGAACAAATAACAGAACGATTTAAAGAAATGTGGTCCTTGGGCATACTTAAATTCAGTATGCACCCTAACAGTTGGATAGTATATAACGACGGGATACTAAGACCGATCAACTGGTTCTTTACCTTTGAGGAAAACGAACCAGAAAAATCCATATCAGAATATCTTATACAGTTAAGCGACAGCAGACAAGACAAGCTAAGACCCTTGTTAGAAAAGTTTAATATAGATATCGAGAAAAAATATCAGTTGTGGGATCTGCAGAACATCTGTTTTGAAAGTTTTAGGCATAACTATCCTAGCGAACTTATCGATAGCCTGCTATCTATCAAAAAGGATCTTAGATGAAAATTTTAGTCATAGGCGGAACCGAAGGCATTGGTTCTTTAATATCAAAACACTTTGACTCCACTGCTATATCTCGACGAACAGGACACAGTGTTCCTGAGAATAATCAAACGATCAAAGATCTTAGCAGAAGCTTTGATGTGATCATTAACTGCATACCGGACATTAATCAAAACATAATCTTAGAAGAACTGTGGCAGGACCACACTGAACAAGGACTCAGCACATATTTTATCACAGTTGGAAGTATGAGCTGGAGAATAAACACTGATGAGCATCCTAAGAAACGCCTATATAACTTCTCCGAAAAACTAATCTATGACAACAGTAAACTAAGACACACACTGGTTAATCTCACTTGGTGTTATAATTGTAAAGACCAAGCACTGCTATCAAAGATTTCAGAAAATCAAATCCTAGACTGCATTAAATTTTTAATCGACCAAATCCGTTTCAACACTGTGATAAGTATGATTGAACTAAAAGGAAAATAATGTTTTATAAACGTTTGACTACTATTGAAATTGAAAATAGCACTATCTGTAATGCAAGGTGCCCTCAATGCCTAAGAGAAGAACTAGGTCCGAATGGTTACGAACAAACTTATTTGCCCGTAGAATTCTTTGAAAACAATATTCCGCAGCAGGTCTACGATCAGTTAGAAAAGATTCACTTTGCTGGAACACTAGGAGATCCCTGTGCTGCACCAAACTTCTTAGAAGTTATTGATGTAGTAAAGAAGAAAAATTCTAACACAAAGATCACTGTGTCAACAAACGGTGGAATGAAAACTGCCGAGTGGTGGACCGCCTTAGCAAATAAATTAAGCCCTAACGATAGGATACTGTTTGCTATAGACGGACTTGAAGATACTAATCATATCTACAGAGTAAATGTAAATTGGAATAGTCTTATAAAGAATGTAAAAGCATTTATTAGTGCAGGCGGAAATGCTGGCTGGCAGTTTATAGTGTTCAAACATAATCAACATCAGAAAGACGAAGCTAGGGCATTTGCCGAAGATCTGGGATTCAAAGAGTTTGTTTTGAAAAAATCTCACAGATTTTCTGTAAGTGAAGTAAAGGGAATCAAGATAGTTGGCAGCAATAACATTCCTATAGAACCTTCCACAGATCCAGAATTCGTTAGCGTTCCTATCATGATGCCAAATCCTGCTACATGGAGAGAGGAAACTGCCCATCTCAAAATAAACTGTGATGCCCAACAAGAACAAAGTGCTTACATAGATGTTCAGGGAAGGTTATATCCTTGCTGTTACATAGCATCGGCTGTTCATCAGTATGGCAGCGAATTAGGAAGATCAGTTAATCAAGGCTGGACTTCGTTATGGAATGATTACGGTGATTCAAAGATCAATTTAAACCATTACAGTTGGGAAGAGATCATCAACGGGATGTTTTTTAGTGAAGTGGAAAGAAAGTGGGAAGATGATCGTATTGTAGTCTGCACATTCTTCTGCGGAGCGAACGGTAAATCACCTTGGGCAGATACTACTAACCTTTCGTATTCCCGATCAACATAAACCTTTTGTAAAGAGGTAGCTCAATCTCACCTTTCCACAGAACATTTATTCCGCTCTGTTCTTCAAAGTGTTCTAGGCTTTCAGCTATCCTTACATGTTCATCTATTTGATAATTGTTGCTCTGTAAAACAAGCAAAGTGGTTTCGGGAATATGCTTGAGCCATTGCCTATACTGATCCTGTGTTAGATGCTCGCAACTTGTGTTTATCACAACATCGGCATTGTAAGATAGTTCGCACATATCTGCGGTTATTGCTTGAAACTTTCCGACCATATGCTCTAATTTGTTCATGGTGTTGGCAGTTTCCTCGCAAGAAGAATCTATGTCAATGCTTCTTATTTCTTTACAAGGTATGTCACTTTGAAATAACATACTAGCTAACACTCCGTTCCAACCACCACATATGTCAACGGTTATAACTTTTTTAATATGTGATCTAAGATTTTGTATCAACCATTCTTTGCTGCGGATCTGTCCTTTCCAAAAAGATTCTAATGTGCGTTGAGGATCTTTGCTATTGCGGATAGCATCCATCCAAAATAAAATATGTTCAGAATCTAAAATCATTTATTTTTAACCATCTTTTAAATCTTTTTAATAAAGGCATCTTTTTTTGTTTAGGAATAGAATGTTTTATTTCTAATACATTCATAATTAACCTTGCTACTTCTTTATGGCATTCTTCATTTCCATGATTATTGTCAGCAGCTAACGGAAATTGATTTTCATGAGTCCATATATAAACCGGAATGTGATCAATAATCCGATTGTCTAAATTAAAGATATATTTAAATCTACTGTCAACTACTAAATTAAAAACTTTAAGATTATATTTCTCTAAAAAATAGTTAGCATGGTTTACAAACAACTTCGACATTATTTCTGTATCGTAATTGGAATAAAATTTTTTGTAAAATATATCAGAATCATCTGACCAAGATCCAATTTGTTTAGACTTATCTTTTCTTGGATGCAGTATACAAGATCTCTCCGGATAACTCCACATTATAAAAATAATATCATTTTCTCGAAAATCAAATGAAATAATATTATGCCAAATTTCTTTGTTACTAGATCCGCTCCGCGCCTGATTAACACACTCAATGCCTAATTCTCGAGCGATTAAAAAAGGCCAAGATTTTTCGCTAGGCTTTAAATCCGAACATTCTAAACCTGTTCCAAAAGTTAAAGAACAACCAAACGCTATTAACCTCATACTATTTTATCAACATTAAATCCATTTTGGTATCTTGCTATCCGCCGAACTCACACAGGTTTCCGTAACGCAAACTCTCGGTGAATCGAATAATTTAAATCCTTCTGTTAGTGTTCCTAATGGCTGATCACGACAGCTATAAGATCTTTTAACTTCATTACTCCTAATAATAACACTTTGATAACCACTATTACAAGTCCAATTTTTAAATTTATTGAAGCCAAAGGCATTGAATCGTTCTGCCTGATCGAACAAATATTCTTTTCCGTTATCGTCATATAAAGAAATTTGATATAGGTCTTCTCCTTGACTTCTTTGCGGAAATCCTGTCTGCATGAGGTTAATCATTTCTTCAGTATATCCGTCTACAACAAAACTAGCTGTAGGATCACTCTGTGGCTTGAGAGTGATATTGATTCCACGTTTGTGTAATCGTTCACATCGTTCATATAATTGATAAAATTGATCAGGAACCATTACTTGATTAACTGTTACAAAAACATTCTCATACATTAACTGTAAACACTTGTCACCGAACTCTTGTTCTCGGGCAAACTCTGCATGATAACTTGCAGTGATACTTCTGCGTTGAAGCAACGCGGTATTGTCGCACCATGTTTTCCACCATTTACTCCCTGGACTTAGGTTGGTAGTCATATGGATGCTTTGGTAACTAGATACTTTATCACTTTGGATATGTTTAACCAAATCGTTCAATTGTTTATATGCTGTGGGTTCACCGCCACTGAAGCTCCAATGGAATTGATCAAATCCATTTATGTTGGCTTGACGTTTTATTTCGTCAATAGTTGAAGTGTATATATCCAGTGATTGATAATCTAGTTTATCCGATCTAGCATACGGCCAGCAATAGGAACAACTATAATTGCAGAACCGACCGAGTATCCAGCTTACTGAGAATAAAGGACGATCTAACATAGTCCTTTGTCCAAATCGTTTTATATTGTTAAATGGTATTGTTTGAAAATTGGCTGTCATAAACTGCTAATATTTAACCACTTAGAGGTTGATTATTTTAAAACACGGTTATATAATATACTTGTGGTCGTGAGTGGAATATGGGAGACCTCCGGTCCGTTGCGAAACGCACTTGGGTAATGGGGCGCCGTCTTAGACACAGCCTTTGTAGGTTCGAATCCTACCGACCACACCAAATTCTATTATAAGTAGAATACTACTAACAAAGAGGAAACATTATTATGTCAAACACAGTAGAACAATTAAAAACACAATTTGAAGAATTCCTAGCAGAAGATGGAAAATTTACCGCAGGCAACGGTGCAGCTGGAACTAGAGCGAGAAAGGCATTACAGGAAGTGGCTAAACTTGTAAAGGCACGCCGCAATGAAATCACAGAAGAAAAGAACGCCCGCAAAGAAGCCAAAGCCGCAGGCAAGTAATATGTCTAAGAATCAAGACGATAATACTATCGTCCTTGATCTCGGTGATTACGGTGCCGCTCAACCTAGTTATGGATTGACCAGCAGCGGCATCGATACTATCACTCTAGATCCTTCTACTTGGACTACTAGTTCAGTAACTATACCTAACGGTGGATATACTATTGCCAGCGGAACCAGCAGCACTGTAAGTTCTTGGTCGGCATACAACTATAATCCGTCTGTGAATATCACATCAGATGGTATCACTATGCAAGAAGGATCCGACATCAAAGTAGGCGGAAAGAGCCTAATGGCGTCTATAGAAAAGATCGAAGAACGTTTAGGTATACTTAAACCCAATCCTGAACTAGAGGATCGTTGGGAAAAGTTAAAAGAGTTGCGAAAGCAATATATGGAATTAGAAAAAGATCTTTTAGAAAAAGAAAAGATCATGAAGATTTTAAAGGAAACATAATGGATGTTCGCTTGGTATCCTATTCACAACCAACAGCAGAATTTGCAGACCTTGGCGTCGACGATGCACAGGAACTCATCGCGTATTGCGCCCGTGTCAGCAACCCAAGCAACCAACTCAATACAGAGACATCAGAGAAGCTTATTCGATATCTTGTTAAACACGCACACTGGAGTCCCTTGGAAATGGTTTCAGCCTGCGTGGAAATCTCAACAACCAGAGACATCGCAAGACAGATCTTACGACATAGAAGCTTCTCCTTCCAAGAGTTCAGTCAACGATACGCTGACCCTACAAAAGATCTTAACTTTGTCATTAGAGAAGCAAGGTTGCAGGACACAAAAAACAGACAGAATTCTGTCGAACTGGACATGGCAGACCCTGAGCAGAGAGAGCTCGCACGTCTATGGGAAGAAAAACAACAGGCTGTTATTAGAGCCGCTAGAGAGGCCTACACTTGGGCTGTCACGAATGGCCTAGCCAAAGAACAGGCTCGTTCGGTTCTGCCAGAAGGCAACATCGAAAGTAAACTTTATATGAACGGAACACTGCGTTCGTGGGTTCACTTCATCGAATTGCGTTCAGGCAACGGCACACAGAAAGAACATCAACTAGTGGCATTAGCCTGTGCCAAAGCCATCGCAGCTATCTTTCCTATGACAGAAAGTCTAGTATCACATGAATGAAGAACTCAAAGACTTCTGCGAAAACTACGAAGTCCGTGTCCTAAACGATCAAAAGCGTAGAGCACGGTATCACCCTCCTAGGTTTTTTACAGATCCCGAACGTGCTGATCTTATCCGAAACGATGTTGTAGAGTATGAAACCGAACGAGTATTCACTGTAGAAATCCCCGAAGGACGATTAAGAGCCTTGATAGAACTAGAAAAGCGGTTCTTTAGAATGCAACGGCACAGCAAGGGGGAAATTGATATGTTCCAAATCCTTATGGACAAAGAGCGCGAAGAAGCACACTACCGGCATACCAATCCTGCTGTCCAAAAAGCCTACGAGCAGTATTCGATCATGCTGAATTTGGCTGGATATCAACGAAAATTTTGAGTCATTTTCCAATCGTTATTGACATATATTTCTAGAGATCGTATAATTAAAGTGTTCGACAGAAAGAAAATTATATGAGAAACTACTGGACTTGTTCAAAATTCGCAGATTGGATCCGTGGCACCACTAAGCTAAAGTGCGGCACAGGTAAAGAATGGGCGGAATGGGAAAAAGCTGCTAAGGCCAAGTATCCAATCCGTTGGTGGCTTGCCGAAGAAGGCTTAGACAAAATCCAAGATGTTTGGTGCTATATCCCTGAAAGAATCAATGATGTTCGCTACTATATTAACAATCGCTGGGTTACCCGCACTCATGCTCTTACTGCCCATTCTAGGGACATTCCTCGTGGGCAATGGCGTGATGTGGGAAATCGTTTTCTTCCCTGTCTTTTTAATGAGCTTGTGGATTTCGTCGAGATAGAACAGGCTTGGCATCACTGTATTTGGGACAATGATGCTCGTAAGCGTTATGGTTACCCTTGGTGGCGCCGTTGGTTCCGCCAGTGGCGTTGTCCAGAAGCAGGTATTGATTATCTAAAGTGGGCAATGTCTCTAACTAATAAAGATTTCATCGAAGAAGGTGAAGTAGAAGAACCCACATACCAAGCTAAGGCTGCTAAAGAAATTTTAGAACTTTACACTTGGTGGAAAGAAGTTTATCCAAAGCGTCCTGATCCTATGGATGCCAGCGGTTGGAGCGCCTATTGCGATATGCGCAGAGAAAAAGGTTATCATCTGTTAGATATGGAAGATAAAAGCGAAGAAGAAAAAGAAATGTCTAATACAGCACATAGTAAACTTCGTGAGATCGAAGCAGCTTATGAAAAAGAAGACGAAGACATGATGATTCGTCTAATCAAAATACGTGAAAGCCTATGGACCTAATATGAAAAATTCTGCGTTTAGAACTTGGGTTAGAGATTTGTGGTATCAAAACTGTGACGAACATCAGCTGTCTAACTCTCCAAAGTATACGCATGAAGAATATTTTCAAAAGTTCAAATGGTGGTTGAAAAGAGAATACAAATTTCGAAGGAAGAAAAATGCTGTTTAACGAATCAACAGGCGATAAAGATGTAAGCACTAATGAGCTGTATGCTAAGTATCTTCAATTTACCAATTTAATGTTAGAAGACTATGATGCGATGCAAATAGCTGCTATAATGACCATACAAGGATTAAGTCTTTATCGAACCTGTATGAA
>JACCDX010586887.1_pt1 | contig 27427 bp, 30 predicted proteins | sample 7449681 | NCBI WGS metagenome assembly JACCDX01 (sample SAMN15323450, study PRJNA562643) | freshwater metagenome | isolation source: river surface water | place: USA:Blue River Watershed | collected 2017-08-18
AAAAATTGATATTATATTTATAATAAAATAACGGCTTAATAATAGATAATCTATATAATGGAATATAATATTGATTTTAATACGGCGTCAGCCGCTTGGCGAAAAAATAAAAAAATTAGTTCATTTGGATATAGTATATATTTATGTAAAGAACCCAATTGTGTTAAAGGAAGAATGATTTATAAAAAACATCATTTAGAATATAATAATAATATCTCTAGTGATTATTGTTATATTCATCAAAAAAATTGATAGGGCGCAAGAGCATTCCCTATTACTACCGAAGGTTATTATAAAACTACACAAAAAGTGTTGTTAAAATCATAGATTGTAAAAATTGATAAAAAAATATTATTTTATTAATATTTATATTAATAATAATGTCATTGTCATCTCTTAATTATCTAAAAAGACAAATTATGCCTCAATTAAAATTAGATAAATTTAATATGGAATTAATTATAAAAGCTCCAAATGTATTTTTTAAACAATATTATGATAATATTGATTTAGTTGGATATGTGTATTATAATATTAATAATGGAAAAATAGAATTATTATATGTAACTGATAATTATCGTAATAAAGGATTAGGAAAAGAAATGTTAAATAATACTATTCATGAAATGAAAATGAATAATATTAAAGAAATATGGTGCAGTGCATCAAAACATCATGAATTTTGGAATAGTGTATATAATGGTGCTTTTACCTACAGATATCCAGTGCAACCTAATATTAATTATCCAGGATTTTTTATGAAAATATAATTTATTTATTATTTATTAATAAGAGCATACATACCTTGAAGAAAACAATCTGCTAAATCGTCTTTCTTTTTATGACTATTAAATTTTTCTACCCATTCTGGGAATTGTTTAATCATTTCTAAACAATATTTTACGCCTAGAGCTTTAGTTAGTTTATACGTTTTTGAATCATCATCATTATTTTTTACTTTTACTAATTCAGCTTTATCTCCGTTATCTGCTAGTTTTAATTTATTACTAGGAGCCATAAAATGAACTGCTTTTAAGGGTGATTTACTAATTTCTTTATCAATTATACCACGTATTATATAATAATTATATAAAGTAACAGATATAGTTTTCATACGTGGATTTTTCATTGTTGGTTGATTTTCTATAAATACAGAATCACAATTTAATAAATTTGGTCTTTTATCTAATTCTTTAACTAATCTTAATAAAAAATCATCCATACTCATTTTATCAATTCCTTTTTTATTATAATTAATTAATTTATAAGTATTGCATATATTATTATATTTTGATTTAGCATGTGTATTGCAATAATAATCTTCATTTAATTTATATTTAGTATTTTTTCCACAATTACCTGATTTACCTTCAAAACAACATTTATTATTATTATTTAATTCAAATAATGCATCAAAATTAGGCGGAATAATATTAGCTAATTTTGAATGATTTTTACAATAATATTTTTCAGATAGTGTTTGATAATAACTTGGATTAGCATTACATTCAGTACATTTCATTTTTTCTCTATCAGTTAAATTTATAATATCCCAATCTAATATAATAAAATCTTTTGTTTCTTTATTATAGTCTATTAAACAATAAGCAAGATTAATTATACCTACATCCCATGAAAGAACCTTCATATAATAATTATTATATTAATTATTTATATATATATATAAATAATAAATATAAATAATTCATAATGTCAATTATAGTTGAATATGTTTGGTTAGATTATGATAATAATTTTCGCTCAAAAATAAGAGTAACTGATGATTATATAACTTATGGTGGTTTATGGAATTATGATGGTTCATCAACAGGTCAGGCTACTACTGAATCTAGTGAAATTATATTAAAACCTGTTGCTACATTTAATCATCCTTTTATTGATGGTAAATTAAATATATGTGCTACATATGATATTAATAATAAACCATTAATTAATAATCATTATCATAGTGCTAAAGAAATATTTGATACCAAATTAGATATGCATCCATGGTTTGGCTTAGAACAAGAATATTTTTTATACAAAGATGATAAACCTCTTGGATATAATAATGATAAATCTAATAATATTTATTATTGTAGTCATATTAATCAACATCAATTAGGAGTTAAAATAGCTCAGGAACATTTGAAAGCATGTTTGATAGCTGGTATTAAAATAAGTGGTATAAATGCAGAAGTTGTACCTGGACAATGGGAATTTCAAATAGGTCCTGTTGAGGGAATTGATGCAGGTAATCATATGATGGCTGCTAGATATTTATTAGAAAGAATATCTGCAGAACATAATATAACTATTAATTATCATCCAAAACCATTAAATAATACTAATGGAAGTGGATGTCATGTTAATTTTTCAACTAAACAAATGAGAGAAGATGATGGTTATGATATTATAATGGATGCTATACTAAAATTAGAAAAAAAACATTCTTACCATATGATACATTATGGTAAGGATAATCAAAAAAGAATGACGGGACGTCATGAAACAGCTAGTTTTGATAAATTTACATGGGGTGTTGGTAGTCGTAATACAAGTATTCGTATTGGATATGATACATTTAATAATAAAAAAGGTTATTTTGAAGATAGAAGACCTGCATCAAATATAGATCCATATTTAGTTTCATCTTTAATATTTCAAACATGTTGTTAATAATCTATATTATCAATATTATCTAGGGTCATTTATATATTTATTAATTAAAATAAATGATGGTTCCGGAATATTTTTCTTTTTAAATACAACCATTCTTCCTGCTCCATCTATTTTATCATAATAACTATATATTTCATTATAATAGTGTCTTTCAGTTATATCATCTACTATTAATATACAATTATTATCAATATATTTAAAACAAATTAATGCACATGCTACTCTAAATCTTCCATCTATTAATATTAAATCAAAATTAATATCTTTATATTTTTCAATAATTGATGGATATAATTTCATCATATCAATACTTGCATTGTTTGGAAAGCCATATGTATCAGGTAATGCATTTAATTCTATATAATTATATTTAAAATTAGGATTTATTATTATTGTTTTCAATTTATTATACCATATTTTATCACTTTCTACAGATACAATATTTTTAATATATGGTCTAATAGCAGCTTGATAACTTGAACCTCCTGAACCATATTCTAAATAATTTTTACAATTATTTAAATATTTATAAAATAAGAGTTTTTCTTTTTGGGGTAATAATGGTTGCATATAATTATATTAGTTTATAATTATTTTATAAATAAAAATTGATATTAATTAATATAAAAATATATATATTATTATATTAATGGCACATCTTGATATTATTATTGGACCAATGTTTGCTGGAAAATCATGCGAATTAATTCGTCGTATTCGTCTATTAAAAGTTCTAAAAAAAGAATATATTGTTATTAAACCTAAAATTGATAATCGTTATGATAATCTTACTGATTCTAGTATGATTGTTAGTCATAATTTTGATAAAGAACATTGTATTCAATTAAATAAAATGCATGATATTTATTCGCATCAGCTAGATAAAATTGATACTATCTTTATAGACGAAGGTCAATTTTTTGAAGATTTAGTAGATGTTGTTAAAAATTTAGTTGAATTATATAAAATTAATATAGTTGTTACTGGATTAGATGGTGATTCTAATAGAAATAAATTTGGACATATTTTAGATTTAATTCCATTATGTAATACATGCACTAAAATAAATGCTGCTTGTATTATGTGTTTAGATGGCACACCTGCTCCATTTAGTTTTAGAAAACAAAACACTAGTCAAGAACAAATATTAATTGGTGCAGCAGATACTTATATGAGTTTATGCAGAAAACATTATTTGGAATGTTCTGTGTGATTTTTTATATTTTTAATAATACGAGTTCCATATATTATATGTTTTTTTGGATTTTTTCCTAATTTCACTTGTAATTTTTCTTTATCCTTTGTAGGTGAATACATATTATATTAATATATATTATATTAATATATATAATAATAATAATTGAAAGTTATAAAACAAATGTGTTATAATAATTGAAACAAAAATATTATTAGAATTATTATTAATATTGCTTTAGCAATTTTAATAATAATTGAAACAAATACTCTTTAAAGAATTAACTTCTATTTAAAGAAAGCTATGACAAATTGGAATAATTATGATTTTAAACAATATATAGTAGCAGATGAAATGATGTTTAATTTACCAAAAGGTGTTAGTATATCAACTATGTGTGCTAAATGTAAATTAAATACTGAATTAAATATAGATTTTATTAAAAACCACATAAATTTATCATTAGATGATATATTAACAGTTAAAATTAATAATGAAAACATGAGAACATTAATGGAGGCGAAAAAGAAGAAACGTCGAACTAAAAGAAAAATTAAGAATACAAATAATCCATTTTATAATCAAATAACAGTAGTTATAAGAATAAATGAGGGTCCTTATATTGATATTCATGAAGAACCAAAAATAAATTTAAAATTATTTAAAAATGGTAGTGTTCAAATTTCTGGATTAAAAAATATAGAATATGCAAATCGTGCATTAAATAAATTAATCTATTGTTTATCACAAGTAAAAGCTAAAATGGTAAATAATATTATTACTGAGGTTCAATATGTAAATGATATTTCTAAATTAACTATTAAAGAGTTTGAAATTTATATGATTAATTCTAATTATATGGTTAATATGATGATTGACCGTTCTAAATTATATGCATTATTATTAATGAAGAAAATAAAAGCATCATATGAGAAATGTGTTAGAGCATGTGTTAATATTAAATACGTGCCTCCTATTTATAATAATGAAGAAAAGGATGTTAGTATTTTTATATTTGAAAAAGGTAATATTATTATAACTGGTGCTCGTAATTTTCATCATGTAGTATCTACCTATGATTATATTAATAATATTTTATTAAGTCATGTAGATGAAATAATTAAAAAGGACGATGAATTAGAAGGAAATTTAATATTAAAATTTTATGATGATATTTATAAAGAAAATCAGCATAAATTTGTGTAATTATATTATATAATATTTAAATCTATTTTTTTATTATCATCAATATATATAGTATGTTCATAATGACAAACTATATCTCCTGGAGTTCCTATAAAATCAGGAAGCACTCTTACACATTTTTTAAAATTATCACTATTTGGGTTAATTTTATAAAATTCTAAATCACTATCTGTAAATGAAAAATTATCAAATATTTGTTTTAATCTTATATATAATGGACTATTAATATTACTATTAATATTACTATTACTATTAATATTTTTTAATTCATAAACATTCTTTTGATTTCCATGTTCAAAATTTGGATTTAATATACATGAAAATGGTTCAATTGCATAAATACCTTCTTTTAATCTGTCCATATTACAAAATTCATTTTTATTGCTAATAGTTGGTTTTGCATGAATATTATATCTTTTAATACCATGACCACTTAACTTATTTACTACTTGTAATGGATATAATATACCATTATGAGATATTTCATAAGATTCTATTGTTTCTTGAATTGTTTGTGATATATCACATACACATGCATCAATACCCATTTCTTTTATACCATTAATTAAAGCTTCATATGTTGCATCATGTTGAACTTTATATTTTGGATTAAAATAACAACTAAATGCACTATCAATTATCCATCCATCTACATGAACACCATAATCTATTTTAATATTATCATTATATGTAGCAATTTCTTCTTTATACTTACTAGGACAATGATGTGCCATTATATGACTAACACTAATACATGGAGGAAATGGTATACCACCATTTAATTCATCAGGTAATTTATTTCTTATATGATTAGAAATTGTTTGAGATATATCATATAATTTAATACCTGGTTTTAACATAGGTTTTATTATTTGTTTAACCTCTTTATGAATAGAGGCAGCCTTTAATAAACTATCCAAATCCATATTATATTATAATAAGGCAGATTTTAATATATCTTTATAATCATAATTTGGCGCGGTTGTTTGTTTAGTATCTAGTTCTTTTCTACCAATTTCTCTATCACTTAATATAGTATTTTCTCTTATTATATCTCTTTGATATGTTCCTTTGTAATCAACATTATTTACAAAAGGATTATTATTTAATGTTTGAGTAACATATTGATTAATAGGAGAACGTTCTTGTAATATATTGTATCCTCTAGTTTCAGGAACATCGTCTACATAATTTATACCTACATTTCTAACACGATTAGCAATAGGTGGGTTCTTTTCTCTTCTATTCCAATCATTATATTGACCAATATTATCTCTACCTTGTGGTATTCTATCAACACCTCCTCCCATTAAATCACGTTTAGTTAAATCCATAGTGCTTTCAATAGATTCATTTATAATCATATTTTTGAATTGTAATCTAGATTCATCTCTTGGAACAAATGCCATTTCAGGACCATTATAATCTCTTGCTAATACATCTTCTACAACACCACTACGTGTAATATCAATAAATTTCTTATATGAACTATTTGTTTGATTAAATCCAACACCTGTAAATTTATTATCTTCTGTAAACATACGTAATGTAGGATTGGCAGATTGATTGTTTTCATATATATAACCAGCTGATACATTATTACCATGGCCTCCATAATTAGTTTCATCTTCACGGAATGTAGGATTGGCTGATTGATTATTTTCATATACATAACCAGCTATTTGATTATTTCCATGTCCTGCATAATTATTTGCATCTTCTCTTAATGTTGGTTGAGCAGATTGTTCATTACGATAAGTATTTCTATCAACTAATGATTTTGTATTTAACATATGCATTTGATTTTCATAATCCATTCTAATAGTTGGATTAGCCGATTGTTCATTATGATAAGTATTTCTATCAACTAATGCTTTAGTATTTAATATTTGTTGATTATTTTCATAATCCATTCTAATAGTTGGATTGGCAGATTGTTCATTATGATATGTTTGTCTATCAACTATAGGTTTGGTATTTAATATATGCATTTGATCTTCATAATCCATTCTATTAGTTGGTTTTGCAGATTGTTCATTACGATATGTTTCTCTTGCAACATTACTAAATGCATTAGATAAATATGTATTAACGATGGTTTCTTCTTTTACAGTTGGACGAGCCGCTTGTTCATTATGATATTCAGTTCTCATGACAGTTGCCATAGCAGGACCATCAATATTTTTCATATAACTTCTTTCTGAATTGGATTCTTTAACTAATGAACGCCATTCTGGTCTAGTTATAACACCAGTAGTTCTTAATAAATCATCAACACTATCTTGATTACGATACGATTTCATTTTAAATTTAGTAATATTAACATCTTTTGGATTTAATGAAACACCCTCGCCATATTTACCAGTCTCATTATTTCTAGCATTAGGATCTAATCTTTGACTATTAACACCTAAACCTCTTAATTCTTCCAATTTCTTTTCACGAGGACGAACAACTTCATTCATAGGAACCCCATCAATCCATTCAGGTCTTACATTTGTGTTTTCTGGAAAATCGTTTGTTTTATATTTTAATGTATCACTATATCTAGCTAATCCAATTTTATCTACTATTTTAGTATCACCAGCTTGTGCATTTAAATTTACAACTGGTTCAAATAAATAATTAATTTCTTTTTTTGGAGTAGCATATTGTCCTACTTCATTAGAGTGATAATCTTTAATAATAGTAGTATTATCGCGACGCCCTGCCACTCTTCTAATATTATCAGTTTTACTCATTAAATCAAGATAATTATTTGGATGCATAGTATTAATATTAACTGGTTCAATATTATAAGTAGTTGGTGCATTTAAATAATTATATTTATTTTTAGAAAAATTATCATTTTTATCACCGCCTTTAGTTAATTCAAATTGGCTTTTAAATCCAGGCTCTACATTACTTGAAAGATTAGTTGTCATATATTATAATATATAATAAAAAATAAAATCTTTTTTAGATTATTATTAGATTTTATTTTTTATTATTAGTTTTTAATTTATTATAAAAAAAAATTTGCCTACGGCGTATATTATTAATATATTAAGCATATGGTTTAGCAGCAGCTGTTTCATATTTAAAAGTAGGTAATAAACCTTTGTATAATTCTTGATAATCAACTGGTTTGTTAATTGATGAAAATTGTTTTGGTTTTAAATCATATTTAGCTGTTTTAGCAGAATAGCGAGATGATTCTCCATATCTATTAGGATTCATCATTTTATCATTATTTGCGGTAACTGTTTGAGGGCTAACAAATAAATAAGGAGTAAATGCATAAGGAGCAGTATACATTTCACGATAATCAACAACTGGATTAGTATAACGACTGTTTTCAAATGTTAAAGTTTCTTTAACATTGCATTCACTTGGAATATTACCAATATTTGACATAAAATCTTTATTAGTTCTACCAGAGTCATTATTTAATTCATAATTACGGTTCATAACACGATTTTCAATATCTGCTTTATTACCTAAACCTAATTTAGTGCCAATCATAGGTCTAGTCATTTCAGAAGGTCCATTTCTTGAACCAGCTTTAGCATAACATGCTGTATTGTTTTCTTTAACTGTATCATCCATTACAAAAGTATTTGCATCTTTGTTAGCTTTATCGAATAAAGCCATTTCATTTGCATCATAAATAACACGTGTACTTAAATTTGCCATATATAATATATAATATAAAAAATAATATTATATATTATTTTTTAAACTAAAAATACTATTGAATTATTTATGCTGTGGTTAATACTGTTTTCTTTAAATCATCCATATATTTATTACCAGTTGATTGATCAACAAAAGATGATGCGGTTAAATTTCTTTCACATAAATAAGGAGGATTATAATTTAATACATCAGCTATTTTATCATTCTTTTGATATTTATAACGAGGATCTTTTGTTAATTTTCTATTTATACCTAAAATATCATTTTCTAAATTAACACGATCTTGATGAACTGATACATTTGGTTTATCGCCGCATGGAGTGCAGTTTTCATGAGCTTGAATTTCTAACATATATGCAAGAGGTTTAATACTTTCTTTGGTTTTCCATAAAAATGAACCTTGATCATAGATTGAACGGTCAGATGCCATACTATATAAAACAAGTAGAAAAATTTTTTATATTATTTAATATTAATTTTAGATAGTATATTATAAACTATTATTCCTATATAATCTTCAGGAAATAAATTAGTTTGTATATAAGAATTAAATAATTCCGTCATTAATATATTCTTAAATTCTTTTTTATTATTTTTCAATATATTTTTCATCATTATTTTAATCTCATTCTTTAAAATAAATATACTTGCCATATTAAATGGATAATTTATGAATGGAACCAAATTTGATAATAATAAATCTAATTTAGTATAAATACATCTATTTATACTTTTATACATATCATATTCAATTAATTCTTCTTCTATTATTTTTTTATATGTATTATATGTTTCTTTTCCATTAAACATTGATGTTAATCCTATCATAATATCTTTCATGGTATATTTATCTAATCCTACTAATTCATTTATATTAAAATAATTATTTAAAAATTCAAAAGCATTATAATCTGTTTTATTAAAACTATTAAATATTATTAATTTTAATAATATAGCCATATCTATATCTCCCTTATTTAAATAATATCTTTTATCGCCTTTTCTAAAAAATAAATGTTTTTGCATATTAGCTCCATGAGATATTATAAATGAAATTATATTTGGATCTTTTTTTAAACAAGCATACTCTAATAATGTATGACCATTACCATTTACTGTATCTATCATACCACCTTTTTTTAATATTTCTTTTAATATACCTATATCTCCTACATCTATAGCATGATGTAATACAGTATTACCATTTTCATCTATTTCTCTAAAATTAATAAATTCTATTTTTTTTATAGAATCTAAATCGTTTTTTCTTATTAATTCAAATATATTTATTTTAGTATTTAATAATTTCATACATTCTGCTTCTGTTGTTTGAATTAAATTAGCATAATTATTATTATTATATTTTTTTAATTCATTTAATATTTCTAATGATTTCTTAAAATATTCTTTAGCTTTAGTTTTATCATTTTCATTATTAGATGAATTATATATATCTTTCCCTTCTATATATATTTTAATAGCTTGTTTAAGTATTTCTTCTTCATTGTTCATTTTATATATTAATTATATATAAAATGAATTATTTATATCGAATTAAACAGTTTCTTACTAATTTGTGTGTCCTCCTATTTTAAATACATTTTCATTAGCTTTACTATTATCAATCATTTGATAATATTTATCACCTGGATAATAATCTAAATTATATCTATCTAAATTTTTAGTTTTATCTACATTTGTTTTACATAAATATCCAGTATCACGACATCTAGATGGATCAGGAAATAATAATTTAGCAAAAGCAGTTGTATCTGGATAACTTGTAGTAACTGGTTGTGGATTAAAATTATACTTAAAACTATCATCAACTACATCTCCATATTTTAATAAATTATCTAAATGTTCTTTATTTGATACATTACAAACTGGTTCTCTATCTCTTCTATCAAATGGTAAAAAATTACCCATTGGATTATTTATATTTGGATTATAACATGAATTATTTAAATTACTCATTATATTATATTAGAAAAATTGATTATAAATACTATTAATTATTATATTTTTCATTTAATAAACAATGTATTTGTGTATACCTGATAATTACAAAGGCCTTATTTATGGTTCATGGAATAATTTTAAAGAACCATTAAAAATAAATGATTATAATTTTAAAATTAATAGTAATGATGGATTAAACTATTTTATATATATAATTAATCCAATTAATAGTATTGAATATTTTTATATAGTTGATAATAATTCTAAAATTTTAATTAATGAATTTTATAAAAATATATATAATGAACAATTATTTAATATGGTTAAATATAATAATGAATTAATTGATTTTGGTATTATTCAATTTAAAATAAATAATAATCATTTAATTATTTATGAAAATAATCATCTAATTTTTAATGGCTCTATTATTAATAATATTCCACATGGATTATGTACTGAATATTATTATTATAATAAAATTGCATATAAAAGAAATTATAAACTAGGAGCTGTTAATGGAATTGGATATGAATATAATAAAAATGAAATATTAATATATCATGGTATGTTTAAAAATAATAAATGGAATGGATATGGAATTGAATATGATAATACTTTAATTAAATATGAAGGTGATTTTCATAATAATAACTATCATGGATATGGAAGAGAATATCATTCAAATAAAAATCTTAAATATGAAGGATATTATCTTAATAATGTCTATAATGGATTAGGTAAATTATATAATGATAATAATGAACTTATTTATAATGGACAATTTATTGCTGGACTATACTTTGGACTGGGTTCATTATATCAAAATGGAAAATTATTATATGATGGATATTTTAAAAATAAAGATTTTTATGGAAATGGTAAATTATATTATGATTCAGGTTGTATTAAATACGATGGTGAATTTAAAAATAATTTATTTGAAGGAAAAGGTATTGAATATTATAATTATAATGGAGGAAAAAAATATGAAGGAACTTTTATTAGTGGAACACTAAATGGTAAAGGACTTGAATATTATAATAATAATTTTTCAAATGAAAAAGTTAAAGGAAAAATAAAATATGAAGGAGAATTTATGAATGGATGTTATCATGGTAATGGAATTAAATATAATAATATTGATGGTAAAATTCAATATAATGGTAAGTTTACTAATAATATATTTACTAATAATATATTTTATAGAAATTCCTAGTAAATAGTGTATATTAACCAAAGGTTATAAATCATAACTCTCCCTATTAATAACCTACGGTTTGTTCCCATTAAAATGAAGAAAATTCTTCATTTTAATTAGAAAAATTGATAGGGCGCAAGATATTTTAACAAAGTTAAAATATCTGGCATTCCCTATTAACAGTTATAAAAGATATAGTTTCTAAGAACTATATCTTTTATAAAAATTGATATTAATTTAGATTTAAAACATTCATTTAATAAATAAATAATGAATGAATCATGGGTTGAAAAATTTAGACCAAATAATTTAGATGAAATTGAAAGTCAAGAAGAAATTATTTTATCATTAAAAAATTGTATAAAAACAAAAAATTTACCACATTTATTATTTTTTGGTTCATCTGGATGTGGAAAAACATCTACTATACTTGCGTTAGCAAAAGAAATTTTTGGAGAAAAATATTGGTCAGACAGAGTAATTGAATTAAATGCTTCTGATGAAAGAGGTATTAAAGTTGTTCGTGAAAAAATTAAAAGATATGCAATGAATAGTATAAATCTTGATAGTAATATTCCACCATGGAAAATAATTATATTAGATGAAGCTGATAATATGACATCTGATAGTCAATTTGCATTAAGAAAAATTATGGAAGATTATTCTAAAGTGACTAGATTTTGTATTATTTGTAATTATTATAATAAAATTATTGATCCAATTGTTTCAAGATGTAGTATGTATAGATTTAAACCAGTTCCTAATAAATTAATACATAATAAATTAAAAAAAATTTGTGATATTGAAGGCACTATTATTTCTAATGAAAATATTGATTATATTGTTAATATTTGCAGAGGTGATATGAGAAAAGCAATCAATTTTCTTCAAAGATGTAAAAATTTTAAACAGTTTTTATCTAAAACTGAAGAAAAAAAATTAAATAAAATTAATAATGACTTGATTAATACTATATCAGGAATTATTCCTAATGAATTATTAATTAAATTTGTTGATATATGTATTAATAATAATATGAATGAAGTAGATAATATGATTAAATATTTTTATACAAGTTCATATTCATTAACAGTTGCTATTCCTTATTTATTAAATATTATTATTCATCATTCTAAATTAACAGATAAAATTAAAGCATTAATTGTTCAAAAAATATTAAGTATTGATAATTTTCTTCTTAATGGATGTGATGAAAATATTCAATATAATAGATTAGCTTATAGTATTATGTATTATACAAATGGGTAAGAAATATCTAATATAATAATCAAAGATAAAAATATTGATTATTTATTTATTTAAAATATAGTAATTATTATTAATAATGATTTGGATTGAAAAATATAGACCTGATAATTTAGATAAAATAGTTGGTCAAGATAAAAATATTAATATCATTAATAAAATGATTGACGGAGGTTCATTTCCTCATTTATTATTACATGGAAAATCTGGAACAGGTAAAACTTCCACTATTATGAGCATTGCTAATAAATTATATGGTAAAAATAGACCATTTATGATGATTAAATTAGATGCTTCTGATGATAGAGGAATTAATACTGTAAGAGAAGAAATAAAAGGGTTTGCTGAAAAAATGACTCCATTTAATAAAGGTATAAAATTAATTATATTAGATGAAGCTGACAGTATGACATTTGATGCACAATTTGCTCTTAGACGTATAATAGAAAAATATTCAGATGATACACGTTTTTGTATTATTTGTAATTATATGAATAAAATTATAGCTCCTATTAAAGCACGTTGTGTTAATTTAAGATTTTATCCAATTGAAGAAAAAATAATAGTTGATAGATTAAAATATATTTGTTCTCAAGAAAATTTAAAATATGATGAAAACAGTTTAGAAGCAATTGCAAATATTTCTAATGGTGATTTAAGAAAAGCTATTAATATATTACAAAGTTTAAGCATGATGATCAGTCCACCAAAGAAAATTAATATTAAATTATGTTATAACTCTGCTGGTATACCTCCTCCTGATTTAATTCTTAAATTATATAATATATTATCTAATAATGATAATAATTTTGAAACATGTTATAAATATATAGAAGATAATATTATTGTTGAAGGATATAATCTAAGTTTTATTATTCAAGAATTAAATAAAATTATAATAAATATAACTGATATTAATGATGATACTAAGATTTCTTATATTCAGGATTTAGCTGAATTGGAATATCAAGTTTCACAATCTATATTTGATAATATGTATATTATTGGATTAATTGCCATATTTAAAAAATAAAAATAATCAAAGGTTATGATAGGGCGCAAGATATTCCCATAAAAATTGATATCGTGGGACGTTCAAAAGAAAATTATAAAATAATTTTGTTTTGGAAAACGTCCACGCCATCAAAAGTTATTTCTTATATCTATTTTAATTAGCTAAGCTAATTAAAATAGATATCCAAAATAAAAATTGATATTAATATTATATAATAATAATATCAATTATACAATAAAGATGACTACTAAATTAAACTCATGTACATTAATTAATATAAATAATATTAAATATAATTATATTCAAGAAAATGATAAAAAGTATATTACTTCAACAGAGCAAAATCAAGATATAATTAATCGTATCAATATTATATTATCAAATACAAAAGAATTAAATGTTTCAAATAGTATTGTTGATATAATTATTAAATGTATTGGGAATAAAGATGAAACCACTAATATTCAATTACATGATAAATATTATATTTTCCCTTCTATGGCTCATACTAATATTACAAAATGTAAATTAGATAAAAATCTTTTATGGATAAATTATAATAAACAAGAAACTAATATTCATAATTTATTAATAAATGATACAGTCCCTAAAGAATTAATTTTATCAAAAAAGCAACAATATTCTTTAATATTAAGTGAGATTGAAAAAGTTAATTCTAATATGGATTATCCTCATTATATTTATTGTAATAATGATAATATTATGGATTTATCATTTAGATTTGTATACAATGAAGGTGAATTGGGTAGTAAATTAAAATCTATATTTGAAAAATTTGGATATAACTATTTTGAAATTAATTTTAAATTACATGAATTATATCCATTTATGCCTCCAGATATTAATTATATTAAACCTAAAATTGATACTTTATTAATTTCTAATATTTATAATCTTGATATTTGGGATGTTAATTCATGGAATTATGCTATTCCATTTGATTGGATTATTAGTAATTTAGGAAAGGCATTAGAACCTCATTTTAATAAATATTTAGATATTAATAATACACCATATAATTTAATTGAATTAAATATTATTAGATTGAATTATATTTCAAAAATTAAAGATGAAGATTTAATGATTGATTTCAAAGTAATGAAATTTAATAAAGAAGATAATAAATCTAAAGAAGTTGTGTGGAAATCTGGAACTGGTTTTGGTTATGGTAGTATTAATTATTCTACTGTTAATAATTGGGATATATCAAAATATATTAATATTATTCAAAAAAATAATGATGAAATTGTGAAAATATTAATTGATATTAATCAATACCTATTATCTAGTGATTTATCTAATGATTTATCTAATCATCAATTATTATATAATTTTATATTACATAAAATTAATGGCATTAATCTATTAAATTTTAATAATAATATTCAAATATATAAACATTTAATTGAAATAGTAGATACTTTATCAAAAAAATCAATAGAAACAATAGATAGTTTTAATAACTTTATCAAATTATTTACTCAAAATATTAGTAAATTAATTGATGAATTTAAAATGCTTTTAACTAATAATATTGAAGATACTTATATTTGTGTATATCTTCATTATATTGATGTATTTGATAAATATAATTCATTAAATATTATTGAAAAAACAATAATTAATAATAAAGACTTACAAGAAGAATATATTGAAATGGTTAAATCTAATCTATTTGATTCTATAGATTTAAATAAAACTCATCGTTATTATTTAAAAAAAAATGAACCACTCTCCCCTAAAAGTATTATGAGAATTATGAGTGAATTAGCATCATTAAAAAATGATTTACCTGTTAGTTGGGGTTCTAGTGTTATATTAAGAATGGTTGAATCAAATAGTAATCTTATTAGTTTTATTATTGTTGGACCTAAAGATACACCATATCATAATGGATTATTTGAATTTCATGCTTATTTTCCTGATGGTTATCCTAATAAAATTCCATTAGTAAATATTAATACAACAGATAATGGCCGAGTTCGTTTTAATCCAAATTTATATGCATGTGGTAAAGTATGTTTATCACTTTTAGGAACATGGAGTGGAGAAAAAGGTGAATCTTGGATACCAGAAATTTCTACATTTTTTCAAGTAATTATTTCTATTCAATCTTTAATTTTAGTTGATAATCCATATTTTAATGAACCTGCGTATGAAACTACTTTTAATACAGAAGCTGGTAAAAAGGCAAATACTGATTATAATGATAATATTAGATATGAAACAGTTAGAGTGGCTATGATTGGAATGTTAAAAAATAAACCTGAATCATATGAAAATTTTATTGAACAACATTTTAAATTAAAGAAAGATGAAATTTTATCTACTGTTCAAAAATGGGTTGATGAGAGTAATAATAAAATTAAATTTCAACAAGTTTTTGATGAATTAAAAACATTATTATAATTTTTTTATCTAAAATATATTATATATGACATTATTAGATGATGTTAAAAATGCCGCAATGAAATATGCTCAACTTTATAACCCTATAAAAAAAACAGAAAAATTTGAGGAAGATAGTGAAGTAAATGAAGCTAAAACTGGATTATATAGCACTATGACTTCTATTTTTTGGTTAATAGTTGTAGTATTTGCTATATATCTTTCATTTAAGAAAAATAATGGTTTTAATATATTAGGATTTTTAGCTGCATTCTTCTTTGCTCCTATTTATATTATTTATGTTGTAGCTACTACTGGATTAATGTTTATTCCAATTGTTGGTTCAAAATCAGCTTCAGCTCCTATATCATAAACACTCCAATAAATAGAGTTTATAATTTAATTATCATAATTAAATTATAAAGCTAAGTAATATTATGATTTATATTTGTAAAGATGAAAAATTAAATTCATTTTTAGAAGAATATATTTTAAATTTTATAAAATCATCTTCTAATAAAATTATAGGAATTGATTTTGAATTTAATAGAATAAATGACAAAAGAGAAATTGCTTTATGTCAAATAAATTTTTATATTAATGATAATAATAATGATATATTTTTATTTTATCCACCATATATAAAAAAAAATATATTCGTTAAATTATTAACAAGTGATATTATTAAAATACTTCATGGTAGTGAATCATTAGATATACCCTATTTATTAGATAATATATTAAGTATTGATGATAGACAAGCATTCTTTAAAAATTTATTTGATACTAGATATATGTGTGAATATTATAATGCTGAAAATAATATAGATGGTAAGTGTAAAATTTATGATTTATTACTTCACATGAAGGTAATTAATAAATCTAAATATGATGATTTAATGAAAAATGATCAGTTAATGGGTAATATATGGAATATTAATATTGATGTCAAAAATATGAGTAAAGAATTAATTAATTATTGTGTTTATGATGTTGAATTTTTACCTGAATTATATAATAAATTTCCAAAAAATAAAATATATCAAAAAATTATTCAAGAAATAGCATGTATTAATTTTTCCCTTAGATATGATAATATATTAGATAAATTATTTACTAATATTTCAAAATATAATTTAATTCAACATCCATCTTTTAATTTTAATAATAAACTATTAACTTATAATGAAATTTATATTATGGTATTTGGATATCTATTAACATTTGATATTTTTAATAATCTTTATAAAATTAATTATTTTAAAAAATTTATAGAAGTTGTTATTAAAAATTTATTATTTAATATGTTAGATAGTAATATAAAATTATTTCATTTTAATATAGAATATATAAAAGAGTTAAAGACTTTTATAAAAGAAATAATACTGGTTTAAAGTTTTATTAATATTAATAATTAAGAATAACATGTCTAAACAGAATAACAAATCTACTAACACTAAATCCACTAAATCTACTCAAAATCAATCCACTCAATCTCAACCAACCCAATCTCAACAAAATCGTCCTCGCAGCAAGGCTGGTCGCACTTTACTAGTAAAGCCAACTTCTAATACTTTTGATAAATCTATTTTTGAAACATTTACGGGACATCAATCAACACATCATACTGAAAAATCTAATTCATATTTTGTTACATACTCTACTCCTCAAGAAGCACTAGGTGCTTTAAAAAGTATTAAATCTAAATGCAGTGATGTGCGTGTTAAATTTTCTCACTACCGTATTTTCTTTAAAACTGAGGGTTTAACTGATAAAAGTGATTATAACAATGTAAAGAATGCTCATACTAAATTAGCTACAGAAAATGGATGCAATGTTCTTTACTATCGTCTCTATCGTAAAGATAATAAATTTATTGGATGTGGTGATATGACAATTGACACAAAAGAGGCATTTGATAAATTAGTCAGCGAAGATGGATTAAAGAATTTCACATTCAAAGTTGATGATGTTGAACTGAAGGGTGTTCATTATCGTTATAAAAAATCTCAGTCTCAGGATGATGAGAATAAATCAACTGATGAATAAGTATTACAATCCAAATTATCCAAATTTTTAATTCCATAAAAAGCTAAAGTATTATAATTTTTTAATTTTTGATTATGAAAATATATATTATCTTTTATAGTTAATATATCTTTTAATTCTTCAATAGTTGTATTAACATTGATTAATGGTGTTAATATTTTTTTATTATTAATTTTTAAATATAAATTTATATAATTATTATTGAATATAATTTCATATGTATAATTTTCATCCCATTGATTATATGTATTATTTAATTGAATCCCATCTTTATACCAATCATAATAAGCCCATTTTCCTAGATCTTTAATCATTAATGAATGAGTATTAATTTTTTTAGAAATAAAATTATTATTTTTATCAAATCCTTCAATATGTATAAACATATTATTAATAATTAATATAAATTAATTATTAATTAAATTTTATACTAAATAATCTATCACAAATTTTAGTATTATTAAAAGCCTCATCTGATAAATATTCATTATATTTATTTAATTTTTTATCATATTTATTTTTTTTTTCATTATTACTTAATACATATAAAGCTTCTTTAAGTTTTTTTATTTCATTAATCATTTTATTTGTTAAAAAAGGTAAATTATTAAATTGTGATATTTTTTCCCTATAAGCAGTATATATTTCTTTTTCAGTTGCATTTATTTTTATACTTAAAATATTATAATAATCTATCATTTTATATTATTAATTATATTATAATAATTAATATAAAACGATATATTATCTTATTATCTTATTATCTTATTATCTAAAATTATTTAATGGAACCTAAAAAAAATAAACTTTGGAATGTAATGAAACATATTACTAATAATAATTATTTCCTTGATAAATTTGAAAGACTAGAAGGTGATAAATTTATAGAGAATGACGAAGAACTATATAAAATTGGAAAAGAAATGTTTAATAATTTTAAATTTAATAATGATAAACTATTTTTTATAGATATATGTGGGGCGCCTGGTATGTATTCTAAAATATTAATTGAAGAAAAAAATGCAAATGGTATTGGAATTAGTTTACCTCCTGAAAAAGGTGGTATTGAATTTAAATTTAAAAATGATAAATATAAAATATTTTATAAAGATATTTTAGAGAAACAATATAAATTAGAAATACCTAAAGAACTAAATATGGGGTTAGCTTCATGTGTTTCATATATTGAAGATAGTAAACATAATAAATCTATTAATATGGAATTAATTCTTACTAGTATGAATATGATATTAGAACATTTAGAAAATGGAGGAGATATGATTATAAATATGACTATGAAAAATATTTATACTTGTTTTAATATATTAGACTTATTATTAAAACAATTTAATGATATTAAATTATGGAAATCAGAAAATACATGGGGAACAAAAAATACATTTTATGTATTTTGTTATGGATTTAATAAAGATAAAAAAATTAATATGATGCAATTTATTGATAAAATTAAAGATTTTAATTCAGATTTTAATAAAAGATATTTAGGTAATAATTATAAAATTATTGATAAATTAATGAATGATATTTATTATGTTAGAATAAATGCATGGATTAAATTAATTCATTCTGTTGAAGGAGATGATGCCATGTAATATAAATATTCTGGATTTGATGAGATAGATACATTAATTATATCAATTAATTTATCTATATTTATATTTTTTAATTTATTAAAACCTCCACCTACCATTTCATTATTATTAATATTATTATAATAATTATTAATATTATTGAAAGATATTCTATAATCATGATCAAATAATATTATATTTTGTGATTTAAGATATTTTACATAATCTATGTATTTCATTATATAGTTATTTAAAATAAAAATTGATTTAATAAATTTAAAAAAAGAATATATATACTTATAATGTTAACAAATTCCAATAAAAAAGATATTGCTTTATTATTTGAAAGTATATTAAAAGATGAAGAATTTGAAATTATGTTTAATAATTATAAAAATGATAATCCATTATCTTTAATTGATTTTATGAATGTTTTAAAATATGTTAAATATAAAAGTGATAAAGATACTTTATCATTATCTGAACATGTTAGTTTAGATGTATTTTATATTGATTATCGTATATCTATTGATGGACTAGATAATATCAATAATATTTTAGGATTATTATATCAACGTAAAAATAACAATATATTTTCTATATTAGTTTCTCAATATTTAGATAAAGAAGGAATTAAATTAATTCAAAAAGTTAAAGAGAAATCAAATATAATTGATTTAGATAATTGGGATATTCGTATTCGTAAATCTAAAGAAGTCCCTATTAAAGATGCTAGTATTATTAAAATGTTATCTAAATTATCAGTAATTGAAGGTGAAAAAGTTAATTTTCGTTATAAACAACGTTTAACTTTAGAATTACAACCTGGATTATTAATAGATTTAACTACTATTAAAGGTGGTGATAATATTAATACTTTAGCAAATATGCCTAAAACATTTGAAGTAGAAATTGATTATACTACTGATAATAAACCAGATAATGATGTATTAAAAATCATTTTTGAAGAAATGGAAAATATTAAAAAAGTTATGACAAATAGTGATATTTTAATAAGTAAAGAAGAACATACTGATATTATTGAAAAATATAAAAAAATTACATATGCTAACAATTTTGATGGAACAAATATTTTATATAGTATGCAACCTATATCTGCAGAAGTGCAACATATAGTTGATAGTATTCCAAATAAATATAGTGCTACTGATAAAGCTGATGGTGAAAAATATCAATTATATATTCACAACAATGAAGCTTATTTAATTTCAAATAATTTACATATTATTAAAATGGGTATAAAGGTAGATAATATGAATGAAACATTAGCAGAAGGTGAATTAATTCATATTGTTGATAAACAAATATATATATTTATGATGTTTGATTGTTTATATTTTAAGGGAATTGATATTAGAGTTAATATTCAATTAAAAGACCGTATTAAATTTTTAAAAGATATATCAAATGCTTTTAATATTAAACCATACATTATTGATGAATATAAAGGTAATTATAATTTAGAAGAAATAAAGAAATTCTATATAAGTAATATTAAATCATTTTATACAGAATTAAATAAAGATATTAATAAATTAAAACAGAATGATATTCTAGTATATCCTAAAATGTTTATGTATCCATCTGGAGGTTCATCATCTGAAGTATTTTTATTTGCAGATATTATTTGGAATAATTGTACTAAAAATACTAATGTTGATTGTCCATATTTATTAGATGGTATTATTTTTACACCAATGGAACAAAAATATACACGTGATCGTAAAGAACAACGTTTACCTATTTATAAATATAAACCTCCTCATACTAACTCATTAGATGTTTATGTTATTTTTGAACAGAATAAAGATACAGGAGGCTATATGGATATGTATGATAATTCTTTACCTGATAAAATAGAAAATAAAGTATTTCGAGTTGTTAATCTATTTGTTGGTGAAGTAATTGGTGGAAGAGAACAACCTGTTCCTTTTATGAAAGAACAAAATAATAATATTATCTATTTACCAGTAATTGATGGAAATATTAGAGATGTAGAAGGTAATATAATTATGGATAAAACAGTTGTTGAAGTTGTATATAATAATGATGTTTCTATGCCTCATCCTTATCGATGGGAAGTTCTTAGAACTCGTTGGGATAAAACAGAAACAGTAATGAGATTTAATAAACGTTATGGTAATAATAAAGATGTTGCTGAAAAAGTATGGAAGAGTATGATTGAAAGTGTTACAATTGATGAAATTTCTAATTTAGCAAATCCTAAAAGTTATGATCAACAAATGAAAATTTTAAGCTCACGCTTAGATAGTAGTATTATTAATACTCAAAAGAAACAAGATATTTATTATCAAAAGATTACTAACTTATTAAAGAAATTACGTGAATTTCATAACTGGATTAAATCTATTATTATCTATACTTATTGCTCACCTACAAGTAATACACTTGGTGGTAAAATTGTTCGTCAATCAGTATTAGATATTGGTTGTGGTCGTGGTGGTGATATTTTAAAAATGTATCATGCCCGAGTAGGTGAGTATGTTGGTATTGATCCTGATTTTGAAGGTATTTATAGTGCAACTGACGGTGCTATAAGTCGTTATAATTTCTTAAAAACTAAATTTCCAGATTTTGGTAAAGTTAGTTTTATTCAAGCAGATGGTTCAGTGCCGTTAGATACTGCTAGTCAATTAAAAGCTATTCCAAATTTATCAAAAGATAATATTGCAGCATTAGATAAATATTTTTCAAAAGATAAATCATTTGATGTTATTAATTCACAATTTGCAATTCATTATTTATTCAAAGATGAAACAAGTATTGAAAATATGATTAGTAATATTAAAACATATTTGAAAAAGGATGGTTATGTATTAATGACATTATTTGACCCTGATATTATTATTCCAATGTTTGATGATAATGGTAAGATAACAAGTTATTATACAGATGATGACGGTAAAAGAACTATATTATATGAAATTGTTAAAAAATATAATGAAAATAATAAAGTAGGTTTACCTATCGATGTTCATATGAGTTGGATTAGTGAAGAAGGAAAATATATTGAAGAATATTTAGTAAGCAAAGAATTAATGATTAATACTATGAAAAAAGCGAATTGTAGATTAGTAGATACAGATTTATTTGCAAATATATTTCAATATAATAAACCATATTTTGAAAATGTAATTAAATATGAAGAAAATCCTAAAAATAAACAATTCTATGAAAAAGTAGCTGAATTTTATGGAGACCTAAAAGGTGCTGATAAAGAAAGCCGTAATTACTCATTTATGTTTCGTTATTATGTATTTCAAAAAATGAAATAAATGTTTTTAAATAATTAATTTATGGAAAATAGTCATAATCACCAGTCTTAGAATTAAATATTAAGAAGGGACTAGCGTATGCATAAAATGTTGGAAAGAATACAGTATCTACATTATAAAGAAGAGGGTCATAATATATATAATAAAATGGTTGAGATGCTACTGGAACATATGATTGAGCTTCATTATAGAAAAAGTCTGAATCACTGGAGCTATCATCCATTTCTTTGGGTGAACGAGAACCGCGTTTAGAACCACGTTTAGAGCCACGTTTAGAACCACGTTTAGCACCACCATTGTAACGACCTTTAAAGTTATCAAAGTTTTGAAGATATTGTTTCATAGCAGAATCTTCACCTTTAATTTCAAATGGTTTAATGTTATAATCTACATTATCATTTGTTTTCTTTTCTTTTACTTGAAAGTGATAAAATTTACCTTTACCACTTCCTCCTTTTTGTATAGTAAAATAGAATTTAGGAACACTATTATTAAAGTGTTCAGATAAGCTTTTGTAAAAAACTTTAGCAGCTTCTACTGAGTTTTTAGCTTCAATTTTACTTTCAAATTCACCTTTAATATATGGATTTACAAGTTTATATTTATTTGACATTATATATATAATCTTAGATTATATATATAAAAATTTTAAATATTTTTATATAAAAAAATTTGATTTTAAATTAGGTTAAAGGTAAAATATACTTTATAACATATAATGGTCTGCATTTTAGAACTTAAAACAACACAATCCGTTCATATTAGAACTTTAATAGATTCTCTAAATCCACTTTTAACAGACATTAATATTCATTTTTATCCAAATATTATAAAAAATACAACATCAGAAACTGAAGATAAAGTTGGTGGAGTAATAATTAAAGAAATTAATAAAACAAGTAGTATTTTAATTCATTGTAAATTAGATGCTGATAAATTTGATTCATATTATTATAATTATAAACATGATAAATTAACTATTGGTATCAATCTTAGTAATTTTCTTAAATGTATTAAATGTATGACAAATTGTGATACAATGACATGGAAAATTGATGATGATGATATTAATAAACTTATCATGATTTTAGAAAGCTCTAATGAAAAGAAAACATTTAAAATAAATTTAATGGATTTAGAAGATACTGATTATGAAATAGAGCCTGTTAAATTTCCTTATCAAATAATTATGCCAACACAAGATTTTCAAAATTATTGTAAAAATATGATTAGTGCAACTGATAGAATAGAACTTAAATGTTTAGCTAATACATTATTTATGGCAGGAACTGGAGAATTAGGTATTATTGAATTTGAACTTACTGCAACTAATACTCCATCTGGATTATATATTAAAAAGAATACTACAAATGTAAATGAAATTGTTCAAGGAACATTTGAATTAAAATATTTAATTATTTTTACTCGTTGTTCTAATTTATGTAGTCATGTAAGTTTATTTTTGAAGAATACTTATCCAATTATAATTGAATATCAAGTAGCAACATTAGGTAAAATTAAATTTGCTTTATCTCCATGTAAAAAAATGGATTAATATTATCCTATAAAAATTGATTAATATTTGCCAATTAATTTTTAAGATATAATATATAAATATTATCCTATAAAAATTGAAAAAGTATAATTATAATGTTAATTAATAAATATATTAAATATATTAGAATGACATCCAATGTTAATACACTAGATATTATTATTGATAAAACAGCTAAATTAACTATTAATAATATTAAAACTGATGATATTTCAAATATAGATAATATAGATGAAATATATAGTAAAGAAACTACTAATAAATGGATTAAATTAATACCAAATAGTATGACAATTAAATTTGATGATTATAATAAAAAAGACTATTTTAAATTAGTTGCAAATATAGTTTTAGATAAAGATGTTAATAAGAATGGTGATAAAAAAAGAAATACATTAATTAAATTTAATCCAACTATAAATATAAATGAGTTTAATAAAAAAAACACTGAATGGATTTATATATTTACAATTAATAATAGAATTGTTAAAATAGGAGGAACTAGAACTGGATTAAAAGGTAGAGTGTCAAGTTATTTATGTGGTCATCATATAAAAGAACGTGATAAATCCGGAGATTGTTCAAAAACAAATGGATATATATATAATACATTTGTTTTTTATGCACAATTAAATTGTAATATTCAAATGTATGCATATAAATTACCAGTTAATGAAATTGAAATTGATGTGTTTGATGAAAAAGTTAAAGTTAGAACACAAACATTTCATACATATGAAAGTATCATTATGAATGATTATAAAAAAAATTATAATAACATTCCTATATTATGCGATAATAGTGATCCAGATTATAGAGATTAAATATTTTCATTTATATAATTAATTTCTTCTTCACTTATATTAAAATATTTATAAATATCTTCATTTAATTTTGGTTTTGGAAAATGTTGTAATATACGAATATTATTAAAATTACCCCATCTACAAATATTATTAATAAATACATACAATGGATGTTCTAATATTTTTTTATATGCATCTGCTTCTTTTTTATTTGAACACATAATAAATGCAATAGATTGTGTCATACCACAATTATCTACAAATACACTATATTTATCAGTTGTGCTAATAAATACTTTATATCCATCTTGATATTTATGTGGTCTAAGTGCATATACGGTTTGATTAGGTGTATGAATTAATTTATATTTATGAATATCACTTTTAGTATTTGATATTAATTCTTTTTTTGTATAATGATGTAAATCACTACTTGTTTTAACCTCAAATTTTTCTAATTCAATATTATCAACAGTCTTTTCTAAAATACTATTGATAATTCTATTATATAATAATGGAATGTATTTTCGTTTCTTTGAAATAACAGTATCAGTATATTCTTTCTTTTTCCAAATACCAGAAATATTAATATTTTTATAAAATGGTGTATTTTGTATAATATACCAAGTGAAACTAGAACCAATTTTTTTAAAATACTTTTTAGCTGTATGTATATCTAAATGTATTATTTGCAATTGAGTTAATGTTTCAATTAATGTATTTCTATCAGCATATGACATCCAATTATCAGGAGTAATAAATAATAAATAACCATTTGGTTTTAATATTTTTAATGCTTTATCTATAAAATCTTTAATTAAATTATGATTTTTAGATGCTCTTTTACCATTCTCTAATAATTTTGCATAAGGAGGATTTGCAACAATTAAATCATATTTTACATCTTCATTATATTTAAGAAAATCAATATTTGATACATTTAATTTATATTTATTACTATTATATATTTTATTTACATTCTCTAATCTTTCATTATTGGTGTCATTAAAATATATAATATTTTCTAATATATCTTTTGTATTATACTTTTCTTTTAATTTAAATATAATAGGTAATGCAAAATTACCATTACCACAACAAGGATCTAATATTTTTAAATTATCTAATTGCCATAATTCATCTGGAATTTTATTAATCATTTCACAAACACATGTTATAGGCGTTGGTTCATCATTACTACTTTTATAAGTAGATTTATCTAAATTTAAAATTGTATCATAATATATTTTAATATCTTCAAATGATGAATTATCTATATTAATATTATTATTATTATTAGTTGTCATATTATTTATATAAATATTATACGTTTATTTATGAACCGAAGGTTTTAATATCAATTTTTATTTATAAGATCTGATTATTAAGCATCAATAATTTTATTAGTTTCTGCCATATGAGCAATATAAATAATATCAGTCCCCCATTTCTTTAAAATAGCTTTATTTATATGTTTAATACTATTCTTATTAC
>JACCDX010011310.1_pt1 | contig 27403 bp, 6 predicted proteins | sample 7449681 | NCBI WGS metagenome assembly JACCDX01 (sample SAMN15323450, study PRJNA562643) | freshwater metagenome | isolation source: river surface water | place: USA:Blue River Watershed | collected 2017-08-18
CTGGCAAGAGGTCTGGCATGCGACCGACACGGGTGTGCTCTGGGTTCTCGATGCCAATCAACAAACGCACCATGGCCATGGACAAGGATTCGTAAAACTGGCCTTTGTACTCCAGGTACATGGGAACACGACGAATCACGCCGTCCGCATCAATGGTGGGGTTGAAGTGGCCCGACATGGACGCGCTGGCCATGAGGCTGGGCAAGTTGGCGCCGAAACCCGTGCGCTTGGGAAAGCTGACCTCGTAAGGCTGGAAGGCGTCGGGGGCCACACTGGGATCGGGCAGAACGCCAGACTCGAGGGCATCGACCGCAGAATTGAAGTAGAAGCCCATGACCACGGGGCGGTCCTTGAGCGACTGCGCAAACAAGGCCTCGTGGTCCAGGCGCGGGCTTAACTTTTCCAGAGCTTGGGTGTATTGCGGCACATGCTTGAGCTCATTCTTGGCCAAGTTTTGCAACACTTCCAAACCTGAACCGCGGTCTTTTTCAGCCCACACCGAGTCAAAGCCCAGTAATTTGATTTGATAGCGGTCGAACAAGGTGTTGACCAGGGTGGCCATCTTGTCTTGTCCCCAAGGCCAGCGCCCCAGTTCAGGCAAGGCCAGGCTTTTTTCATCAATGTCCAAAATGACGATGTTCTCGTCCACCCCTTTGGGCAACGTTAAGTTCAAGCGCGCGTCATAGATGATGTTCTCGAGTTGGTCAATCAGCCGGATGTTCACCTGCCCTGTCACATGGCCCAAGATGAGCAGCATCAGCAACAGCCCGGCGGCAATTCGCCAGGCCGATTTGCGCACGCGGGCCATGCCAGCTAAGAGATATTGGGTGATGGACATGCTCAGCCTCGTTTGCGCAATGCGTTGTGCATGCTTTGTTGCAACATGAGCGCCTCAAAAACCGAGGTCATCATGGGCGATTGGATTTTCAAAAGCGCCTTGAGGTTTTCTGCGGTGATTTGCAGGCACACCACGTCATCGAGCGCCTGCGCAGTCGCACCACGGATGCCGCCCGGCAGCATGGCTTGCTCACCAAAGGACTCCCCGGCTTTGAGGCTCGCAAACGCAAAGCCAGACTTGGCATCCAGCATCTGTACAGTACCCGATTGGATGACGTAGAGCTTGTCAGCAGGGTCCCCGCCCTTGAAGAGGGTTTCGCCCGCACTGAATTTGATTTCTTCAAAGTCATTCATCGCAGCACCTCGGGCACAGACTTCAGAGCCAAGGTACGCACTACGGCAGACCTCAAAATGCCGCGCAGTCCAGCAGGCATTTTGCTGAGCAAGACATCGACCTTGTGCATGGACAACAAACGGGCCTGTACAGCGTCCACCGACACCACGGTCATGCTGTAAGGCAAGCCCCCCAAGCCTTCTGCTAGGCCAATCACGCTGCCAGGCCCAAGTCGGTAGATGGTGTCCCCGTCAATCCCCAACAACTGGCCCGTGACGACAAAGTAGGCCGCGTGCACTTCCGCCCCCTTCGTCACCACGCGCTTGCGCGGACTGAAAGAAGCGCTGCTGAATTGAGACGAGCCCCACAAAGTAAAGTAAAGGCGCTCTTCGCTGGACAGCTTGCCGGATGCGTAGAGCTCCAAGCTCTTGGGGGAATAAGGATCCACCACCCCCAAGGCGTGCAAGTGCTCAATATCGACAGAAAAGCTGGCAGTGACTTCTTTGGCTTCCATGACAACCTCACATGCTTCAGTAACGATAGCCTGCGTACACCCTCAATTGGTGCCGATCGCGCTCTCTTTGCGCCACAAGCGCCCCAAAAAAACCACCGGACGACATATTGAGACCCAGTTGCCATTGTCCGATCGAGTTGTATTCCACGGGCTGGGTGTCACCGCCGGACGAATGCAAGCGATTGAACAAACGGTAGTGCGCAATGAAAGGTGAAAAAGTCTCCCCCGGGTGCAACAGTTGTGCGCCGATGCGCGTCTGGTTCAAACGCGTCATGGTGTCGTCTTGGGCACCGGTCGAGGCCGCAATTTTGTCCATCGTGACGCTGTGACTGGCCTTCAACATGATGAACATTTTCCCCCAATCATGAACGTCAGTCACTCCCACGGAGGCCAAGCGCCGATGATCGACGGGCTTGGTGCGGGTGGAAGCAGTGACATATTCTAGAGACGAGCGGCCAGCCCCGATGCTCATGTCAATCGCCCGCGTGGGGGTCATCTGGTAGACCAAATAAGGGGCCAGGGTAAAGCCACGGCCACTCAGCTCTGCCGACGTCAGGGAACCGGCTGACAAGGTTTGGGTATTGGCATGAAGCTGGTCAATGGAAACTGTCATGCCGCCCATCCACGGCCCATCGTCCCGGTATTCGATGCCGCCAATCGCAAGCGTCACGGCCCCCTGCGAGGTGATGGGCAAAATATTGTTGCTGAAGGTGCTGCGAACGGGCGTGGCCCAAAGGCTCCAAGGGCTGTCCTCAGCCCCCGCCGCCAGGCCGCCGCCGGGTACCGCTGGGGCCGCATCGCCCAGTCGCCAGCGGAAGACGCCTAGGCCTCCCATCATGGAAGACAAATAAGAATTCGACAAGGCATTGAGGGTGGTGGTGGAGACCACCTGAGAAACCGCTGACAAATTGCCTTTGGGCTCGCTTTCTACGCCAATGGCCTGGAGCGAGACTTGAAGCGCGGCAAGTCCCATGAACAAACGAGAGATTCGAGTCAATTTCATAAGTGGTCTATCCCGAAATAATTTGCAATGGTTAGCGCGGCATCGCAGAGGTCAATAGATAAGCCTGAGCCTGCCGAAGGGCATCGAGCGGGGTGCCTTGGGCAGAAGCCAGCAAGGTCAAATAACTTTCGGCCTGTCCCACGACAATGCTGACGTAATCGCTGGTGACTTGGTAAACGGTTTGAATCGCATTAACGACATCAACCGAGGAACGGATGCCGCCTTGGAAACTGCGCGTATTGGCCTCGACGCTCAAACGGGCGGCATCGATGGCCTCAGATTGGGCCTTCAATATTTCAACGCCTGAGCTGACTTGATTCCAGGCTTTTTCGACCTCCACCCGAATTTTCTCTTCGGTCTCACGCCGGTTTTCAACGGCCTTCAAGAGGTTTTGCTGCGCCGTCTCATGGCCGATGACGCTGCCCATCTGAAAAGGCATGTTCACCACCAGACCGGTGGAAATATTGGTGAGGTTGCCGGCGCTACTGTTGATGTAGGCGGCTGAAACCGTGGGCATCAGAGCGCCTTTTGTGCGCGCCACTTCCAATTCCGCCATTTTTTCGCTCATCTTGGACGCTTTGACGGCGGGATGGTTGGTCACCGATTGCATCACATACTCATCGAGGGACAGCAGGTTCAAAGCTGTGTGATTCTGCGCCAGCACGAACTCCGCCACCCTGGGCCGCTCGCCGACGATGGCGGCGTATTGTTTGGCGGCCGACTCCACCTGAGAAGTCAGCAACAAGTGTTGTGCCCTGGCTTGCGCCAACTTGACCTCCAGGTCCCGCTGGTCTGTCACCGTCCCCTGCCCCATCGCATACAAACGCTTGGCCCGATCGGTTTGCTGCGTCAAAGCAAGCAAGCGCGCTTGGTTGAGTCGTTGGTTTTCGACGGCCAGAATGATGCCGGTTGCCGCCTTGAACAAACGCTGAGCAAGATCCACTTGCTGCGTCAAAAAACTGGCTTGGGCAAAGTCAGCCCGCGGGTCTTTCATCTTCAACAAAGCCAGTTTTTCCGCACTGAACAAGGGCTGGGTCACCGTCACGGTGCGACGGCCCGAAACATCATTCTGTAAACGCTGGGTATTGAAGTTGGCTTCTGGAAGATAAGACAGCCTGGCTTGCTCCGCCAGGGTCATGTTCGCCCCTCTTTCTGCCAACGCGGCACGGTAATGGGGGTCGTACTGCATTGCTCTTTGAAAGTCAGCCATCAAATCTACTGCCCAGACGGATGAAGAGGCACTCAAGCACAGGCCACCCCAAAGCAGCTTCAGCCATCGTTTCATTGTCTGTCCTTGTTCCGGCGTTTGTACATCTTGCACCTATTGTTTGAAGGCGATCGCCATTTTGTCGGTGAGTGGCTTGAGCAGATAGCTCATGAAGGAGCGCTCACCCGACTTGATCACCACGTCCACTGGCATGCCAGGCTGGATTTTCAAATCTCCGAGACGCTCCATGCCCTTGGGCGTCACAGCCACTTGGGCCAAATAGTAGTCTCCCTCAGCAGGGGAAGTCACGGGCTCTTTGTCTGCGCCAATCACCTGCACCGTCCCTTCGACCACGGGAGTGGTGGACTGGTTGAAACTGACAAAACGCAAATCGGCAGGCAATCCCACCTGAACCTTGTCAATGATCATTGCAGGGATCTTGGCTTGCACAATGAGCTGTTCCTGGGCGGGCACGATCTCCATCAAAACTTGCCCTGGCGTGATCACGCCCCCGACGCTGAACACTTTCAACCCGACAATGCTGCCTGCCACCTGCGCGCGCACTTCAGTCAGTTGACGTTCAAACGCTGCCGCGTCCAACTTGCCCAACAAGGCATCGCGATTTTTTTGGGTTTCCTGGAGTTGTTGTTGGATGTCTTTCAACAAGGCGCTGCGCAACTGTGTCTTCTGGATGCGTGCACGCGCCATCTCCGCTTGCAGGCTGGCAATGCTGGAGTCGAGCTCAATCTTTTGTCGCTCTGCTTGGTTGGCCTGCATTTGGGGCACATAGCCCCCTTTGGCCAGTTCCAAGGTGTTGCTCATTTCCTGCGTCAGGCTGCGCAATTGCAACATGCGTGACTCCAACACCTGCCGCTGTCCGGCAATTTGTTCATCCAGACCCGCCAGTTGGCTTTGGTATTCCGCCTTGCGAGACTGAAACAAGCGGCTTTGCAAACTTTTGGCCTCGCGCACCGATTCATCATTGGCTTTGAACCGGCGTGTCAACTCAGGGCTCCATTCAATGGTGCCAAAGTCGTTTTGCTCGGCCTTCAGGCGTGACTCCGTGGCCAACAAGTTGATGTACTGCAATTGAACGCTGGTCAACTCAGCATCGGAGCGAAGGGGGTTGATGCGCAGCAGCACATCGCCTTGCTTGACTGTCATGCCCTCTTTGACGTCGATGGACTGAACCACCCCACCACCCGGATGCTGGACGGCCTTGCGATTGCCCAGCACGTTCACATTGCCTTGCACCGAGACGCCGGCGTCAATGGGCGCGTAAATCGACCACGCCAGAAAAATCAGGAAAAATCCCAAAAACCAAAATGCAGCCACTCGGCGCGCCGGCGACTCGCTGACGGTCACAGGCTCGATCTCGCGCGGCCGCAGACGTGCCGGATCGTAGGGGTTCCAGCCGTCGATCCAGTCAAACCAACCGGGGGTGCGTTGGCTCATGGCATGACTCCCGCGGGGGCCGTCGGCATGGCGTCACTCGTTGTCACTGTCTGCGGAGTTTGAAATTTGCGAATGGCCTCCATGATGGCCTTGGGATGGTCAAAGGCGACTTGTCGCCCCTCTTTGAGAACCAGCATCCAGTCGACCATGCCAATCAAGCGCGGGCGATGGGTGGTCAAAATCACGGTGCTGCCAGATTGTTTCAAGGCGGCAATGGCCTCCATCAGGGCTTGCTCGCCAGGCTCATCCAAATTCGAATTGGGCTCGTCCATGACCACATACTTGGGCATGCCATACAGCGCACGGGCAATCGCCAAACGCTGGCGTTGGCCGCCTGAGGGGGCGAACCCACTTTCGCCCATGGAGGTGTCGTACCCCTTGGGGAATTGAAGAATGGTCTCGTGCATGCCAGCCAGTTGCGCCGCTTGCACCACTTTGTCCGCATCCACTTCCCCAAGGCGTGCGATGTTGTCAGCCACGCTGCCTTCGAAAAACTCAATCTCTTGGGGCACATAGCCCACCAGCGGCCCGACTTCGTCATGGCTCCAGTCGCTGATCTCGACGCCATCAAGTCGAACGGAGCCGCTCGCCGGCGTCCAGACACCCAGCAACAACTTCACCAAAGAAGTCTTACCTGAAGCACTGGGGCCCACGATGGCCATCACCTGCCCAGGTTCTAGCGCAAACGAAACATCGCTCAGCACCGCCTTGGTGTGTCCCGGTGGTTGGGCGCAAGCTGCCTTGACCAAAACACGCCCTTGGGGCGCTGGCAGCGCCATGGGTGTTTTGCCAAAGCGATCGTCATCCAGCAACAAATCGTTCAGACGCTCAAAAGCTTGTCGGGCAGCCACGATGTCTTTCCAGCTCGCCATCAGTTTTTGGACGGGCGCCACGGCCTTGCCGATCAACATGGAGGCCACGATCACCATGCCGCCCGTGATCAGGTTTTCCATGGCCAAGTAAACCGCCAAACCAAGTTGCAGCGAGGGCAAGGCCTTTTGCAAGAAGCCTGAAAATCCGCCCCACAAACCTGCGGCCTCCGAAGCCTGGACCTGATGGGTTAGAAACTGCCGGTGCTGTGCATACCAACGGTTGCGCACAGCCCCCAACATACCCAAGGCCATGGTGGTCTCCGCATGCTTGAGATTGCTGGCTGCGACACGCGAGGCTTCGGAATTGGCGTTGTTGGCTTCTTTCAGAATGGGCGCTGTCCAGCGCATGGTCAGCAGGGACACCAGCACCATCAAGACGGCCGAGACGGCCGCAAACATGGCCAGGTAGGGATGAAAAATACCCGCCACCAAAATGAACAACAAGGCAAAGGGCGCATCCATCAAGGCCAAGATGGGCGGGCCGGTCAGGAATTGGCGCAGGGCCAGCAAGTCACCCAGCAGTTGGTGGACATTGACGTTTTTTCTGGCGACAAACCGTCGAAACGAAGCATCAAAGACATCGGCCGACAGCTCCCAATCGATCCGCAGCGACAGCCTCACCATGAGACGAGCACGAATCCATTCGAGCGCAGACCAAAACACATAGAAGCCAACGACCACCAGGGTCAAAGACACCAACGTCACGCCGCTGCGCGAGGTCAGGACGCGGTCATAAGCGCTCATCATGTAGAGCATGGGCGTGAGACCCAAGAGATCAATCGCAAACGTCAGCAAAAAAGCCACGCCGGCGGCGCCCTTGCATTGCATCAGCAGTCGCCGCAACGGCTGGGTAGCACGATCTTTCGAGTCTGGTGGGGATCCCATCATGCCATTGTCACTTATTTGGGTTGCAACACATCGTGCGCCAAGGCATCTGCAACTTCAGCCAAATGAGATCCCAGCACCGTGACCTCCACCGGTTGTGAGGTCGCAGCGCTGAGCTCGTAGGATTTGAGCGGCCCCGCCGCAGTCGGAATCACATCCACTTGGTCTACGCCAATGGCCAACAAGGCATCAACCAAGGATGAAGTTGACGATTGTGCATCCGCCATCAAAGCCGCAAAGGAACCGGCGTCCATGATCAGCTCGGCGCCACGCTCGCCAAAGACATGCTTGTAGGCTTCGCTGTCTGACGCCAAGAAGCCTGACAGGATGTCTCTGAGATCCTGAACGCTGGCGTTGTTCACCCCCAACTGCACCCATACATCTTGCGCAGCATTGACCTTGTCCACTCCCAATTGGCTCATGGCGTTAAGGTTCAAAGCCATCAGATGTTGCGGGCTTGGGACATCGGCCATCAAGGTGCCTGCGGGCATTGCGGTCAGCATCCCCGCCTCAAACATGGCTTGTGCCAAAGTTTCGTTCAGGTGAACGCCTGAGGCGCTGCCCAGCTCTACTGCGTTCAGACCATCGACTCTGAGCTGTGCGACCTTGTTTTTCCAGTAGCTTGAATCATGAAGAATCTCGGTGCTGAGGAAATCGCCAGAGGCATGATTCAGTGCATCCACCACCTGCGCCAAATCATGGGCGATGGGCAGTGAAACACCTGCAACCCCTTTGGCTTGCCACGAGTTCACTTTGACCGTAATGTCCAGGCCACTGGCTTTCCAAGCGTCAGACAAGCCCAGGTAATCTCCGTTGGCTTGCTCAAAGTTCAACGCCAAATGGTCAATGCCTGACTGCTTCAAGACTGTGGCCAACTCGGGCTTGTCTTGGATTCGGGTCGCCGTCGGCACGGTCATGAGTCGAATTTCAGACACAGCAGTCCAATAGTCCAAACTGCCTGCCAATTTCAGCTGGTAGTAACGGTAAGCCGTTGTGTTGTACAACTCGACATCCGGAAAATTCGTCTCTCGCTGCGAAGGCGGCGAGAGTTCGCCCGAGCTGATTTTGGTGTAAGCGGTACCGTCTGTAGAACCCCAAAGCTCGTATTGATGGGGGTCTGCCTGCGTGCCCGTTCCCCAAGTTTGCGTGTCCACGGTGGTCAAGCCCAAAAGCGTGACCAGCTGTGGCGCCCCTAGGTCTATTGTCAAAGGCGTCACATTGGCAATCCCAGAATTACCCCACCGGAACAAGGTCTTGGTGGTGCTGAGTTTGTCAAAAGCATAACGGGAAGGACCGCCATTGCTGCTGCCCCAATCGTCATAGCTGTTTCCGTAGAAAGATTCTGGGGGCAAGCCCTGGGTCCATTGCGTGGGAGGAGAAGAAAGCTGAGCAGTCACCTCGTAAGCTGAGTTTTCTAACGAACTGATCTTGCCGTCCCCATTGTCATCCCCTAACATGGGCAAGGCCGGAATAGTCGCATCTGGCAACAAGCTTGCGGTATCAAGCGTCCCCAACTCAAAGCTCATTTCTGTAGTGCTGACGCTTTCGTAGACTCTCACTTCGGACAAAGTCGTTTGGCCGCTGGTGGCGTTGTAGAGCTGAACTTTCAGGTAACGCGCACTCACAGGCTGATCGAACATCAAGTCGGGGTAATCACTTGAACGATCGTAGTGCAGAGGCAAGTCTCTCGCCATGACGGTGTTGTAGGTCAGGCCATCCATTGAACTCAGCACCGTGATTTTCTGCGGATCAGTCCAAGTATCTGCCCAACTCCAAGTGTTGCCCGTCGTCAAACCGATCCCGTACAGCTGTTTGATTTGGCCCAGATCGATCTTGAGCCCACGGGGATCGGCCAGATTATTCGATTGCTGAATAGAAGCACGACTCTCGGTATTGTTGTCGAAAGCGTGCCAAGGCATGCCCCCCTGACTACCCCAGTCCTCGTTTGGCGTGGCGTTGATCAATTGGAATGCTTGGTTAGGCAAGCCATCGGTCGCATCCTTGTAGCGCCCCTGCAGCTTGACCGAATCAATGCCCAGAGAGCGCATCGAAGCCAGCGAAGTCAACAGCCCTGATGTCACAGAACCCGTGCGACCGCTCAAATCATAGGTCACCTGAACTGAAGCATTTTCTGCGGCACTGATCTTGCCATCCAGGTTTGCATCGCCAATCAATGGCATCTTTGCCGTGGTCGCCACAGTACCCGCACCATCTTTGATGGTCAAAGATGGGGTCGCAGCATTAAAGATGATGGCATCGACACCCAGCCGCATGGCATCCTTGAAGGTCACGGACTGATCGGCCGCCATCAATGCCGAAGCCTGAACGCCCAATGCACTGCCCAAAGTATTGCGAGAGAAAACCGACAGGTCGACGATGCTGGCACCTCCATGGGCCTGTGCATCTGACAAAACGCCACTCACATCCACCACGGATTTCAAACCACCCTCAACGCCCTTCAAAAGTGCGAGATCTGTGCCAAGGACTTTGATGAGGCTGTCATGCCCCGGGTCGAACTTGATTTGATCGATACCCGCTTTGGTGAGAGCCGTTTGCTTATCCAGCATGTAATTCAAATTCTGGACAAAGCCATCGGGAGAATACAAGCGCATCTCAGAGAAGATGCTGTGATAGTCGCCGGCTGTGTTCACTCGGATCTGATAGTAACGATAGGCCGTACTGTTTTCGAATGTGATGAGGGGGTAGTCAGTCGTGAGCGTTGATGGCGCCAACAACCTGATGGGGTCGGGGGTGACTGCCACAAAATTCTCCCCATCATTGGACGCCCATATTTGTAATTTGACAGGATCGAAAGTGCTGTTGGTTCCCCAGTAAAGGGACGAGCGGGTTGTCAAACCCAAAGCACTGACCACCTTGGCGGCACCCAAGTCGACTTGAAGGCCTCGCTGCAATCCACGCCAGGGCTCAGACTCACGAAGGTCGGCGCTGGTGTTCACATCGTTGTCGAATGCCTGCCAAGGCTCCCAACCCCAATCCCAGCCCACATTCCCGATGACACTGAATGACGACTTGCCTAATCCGTCAGTCAAATCAACACCAAGGTCAGCGAAGTGCAGCATGCCATTGACAGCATCGTCTTCACTGGCAGACAAAACGCCATCGTGGTTGACGTCGCCCAACAAGGGAAGATCCCAAATCGTTTGTTGCGTGTCAATGCTGCCCAACTCCAGCGTGACCTGCTTTTTCTCGGCAGGCATGAGCAAACGGAATTCGGATGTCGTGAGCCAATACTGATTGCCACTGGTCTTGGCTTCCAGTTTGTAATAGCGATAGGCTGTGCTGTTTTGCAAATCCACATCGCTGTAATCGGTATAAATGTTGGCAGGTGGGGTCAGATTGCTTTGCTTGACCAGGGTGTAGTTCACGCCATCGTTCGATCCCCAGACTTTGATGCTGCCAGGTGAACTTTCGATGCTTTCATTGGAACGCGTGATTCCCAACTGGCTCACAGCCTTGGGTTCACCGAGATCGATGATGTAGCCACGGCCTTCATAGGTGTAGGCATTGTTGATGCCCGACTTGGTAAAGCTGAGATTGTCAAACGCATTCCAGGGAGCGCCGCCATCTGAGTTCCACCAATCCCACTGGTCGCCCGACCCCATCAGGGTGAAGGCTTCGCGGCTCAATCGATCGGTGACATCCTGCCGCAGGCCAGCGACCTCAATGGTGTCCACGCCCAGTCGCGCCAAGTTCAGCAATTGCAATTTGCTGGTGTACATGCCATTGGGATCGGTCACTTGATCGTTCAAGTCGACCACCAATTCGGTCCCGGCAGGCATGGTGGCTGCATTGGTCCATTTCAGCTGGTCAACCTGTCCAGCGTTGATGTTCACACGTTGGCTCAAGCCCTGGCGATCGGTGCTGATAGCGGCTGTCAGGTCACCGGAGGTCACTTTGGTGAGGTCCAACAACATCAGGTCCACGCCATGGCTTTTCAAGGATGAAAAGTTAACAGGTATCGCTGTGGTTGCTGTATCCATCAGCCTAGAAGGTGAAACCTGCAATTGAACTGTCAATTGCTTGTTTTCGTCGGCAGTCAAAATACCATTGCCATTGACGTCGCCAATGAAGGCATTCAAAGCGGCAGCATCGTTCAAAGTCAAGGTGATGGGATCGGCAGACGAAGTCATCACTGACTGCACGCCAAGGCGATGGATGTCTGCCACACTCAGGCTGCCATCCAGCCCTCGAAGAGCCTGTGCATTCACGGCCAAGACACTGTCGGTTCCGGAGCCAGACAATTTAAATTGGCTCAGATCCAACCGCGCTGAGGCTCCAGTGGCTTTGGCATTGAGCAAAACATTGCTCAAGTCAACTTGAATGCTCAATCCCGCTTGGCCCGCATTCAGCGACTGCCACGGTGTGTTCATCAATTTCTGGATATCCGCAGCGGCTGTTGTGGCGCTCACCTTGAAGACCAGCCCGTCAATGCCAACGGATACCAGTTGGCTGGCTTGCTTCGCCAGCATCTCAGCTTGCTGACTGCCCGCCAGCAACGAGACGCTCCACTGCGAAAGCTCTTCTTGGCTCAAAATGCCGTCTGCATTGCCATCGCCCAACAATGGCAAATCAGACAAGCTGGTGGCACTGGTTGGCAGTTGAATATCGAAAGTGCTCTTCTTGAGGGTTGCCGTTATCGGCATGGAGCCAGTCACTGTCCCCACATTGGTGAAGCTGCCAGCGACGACAGGCGTGACGCCAAAGTCTTTAAGGAAAGTGGCCTCACCGCCGTAGCCCCAATTGTGGTTGGGCAGCACACCCGGATCTTTTTCCAAAGACATGGCTTTGGCCTGATCTGTTGTCAACTCCTGGTCCCAGGAGAAATACCTGTAGATGCTGCCATTGAAAAAGCCGCCATTCGGTGAATAACCCAATCGTTGCAAATCATCCGAGTTGTAATCTGACCGGGTCTTGGAACCATGCATTGCCAAGACACCATCGACATAAATGTCCGTGCCCCGATTCCCCAGAGTGAAAACCACGGTATGCCGCGCACCGTCGTTCAAGCGCAAACCCGAGGTGGTGATGGTCTCTGAGCTATGAACAAAGGAGCTTAGGTTGCCATCGCTCTGAATCCATAAGCCTCGGTCATGGTTGCCCCCGTTTTGGACAGTGAACAAGCCACCCGCTTGTGTTGTCTGGAAGGTGATGGCGCGGGTGACCGCCGTCTCCGGCTCGTTCAGTCGAATGTCCACATAGGACTTGCCGTCAAAGCTCAGGTTCGTGGTCTGCATGGCGTCTTGCATTTGGATGGAATCCACCCCGGCTTGCTTGTAGCCTGCCAACACACCAGCGCCCCCGTCTTTCGATACGCCAAAATCGTTGGTCAAGGCCACCGTCACCCGATCACCGGCAGTGAGAGGATTCTTTGCGTCCAGGGCCTTCAACTCAGCCACTTGACTTGGCAACAGCACCAGCCCGACATTCAGGCCGACAGCGTGCATCCCCAGAATTTGATTGCTTAGCTTGGCAACGCTCAAAGCGGCAGCATCGGAGACGTTGACAGTGACAGCTTGTCCATTGGCCACTTGCGTTTGCGCTGTAAACAGTGTGGCAACAGCGTCAACCTGCGCAGAAGTGAAATTGACCTGAATATCGTCCACACCCGACGCCAGCAATTCCGTGGTTTTTCCCAGCAAGGTCTTGATGTCTGCGAGTTGGGTGTTTTCACCGCCCAACAGTCGCACCTCCGAGACCATAAGGTGGTAATCGCCAGATGTATTCATTCTCACCTGGTAATAGCGGTATGCCGTATTGTTTTCAAAGTAAATATTGGGGTAATCGGTCACACGCGCGGAGGGCGGAACAAGACTCACGGGATTCGCGGTCACAGCCACGAAGTTGACGCCGTCGTTGGACCCCCAGATCTGAACTTTGGTGGGGTCATAGCTGTTGTTGTTGCCCCAGTACAGGTCAGAGCGGGACGTCAGTCCCAAACCTCGAACCACCTTGGCACTGCCCAAATCCACTTGCAGACCATGAATCAGGCCGCGCGAGGGTTCGGACTCGCGCAAATGTCCGCTGGTGATAAGTGTGTTGTCAAATGCCATCCAGGGTTCCCAACCCCAATCCCAACCAATGTTGCCAATCACCGAGTAGGCGCTGGTGGGCAAGCCATCGGTGACATCTTGCACAGGAGGCTGGGGCGCAACATTCAACTTGACACGCAAAGCTGAGTTTTCATTGGCACTGAGAACACCGTCGGCATTCACATCGCCCCACTTCGGGAAAGCCGATCCGAGCAAGGCCGTCAAGCCCGAACCCATGCTCAATGTGATGGATGACGCCCCCTCAGAAGCTTGCACCGATTCCACACCCAAACGGAGGATGTCCGCAAAGCTCGTTGTGCCATCGACGGCTTGAACGGCGTTTGCTTTGATGGACAGCTTGGCGTTTTGCAGTGAAAAAACGCTGGGATCCAATTGCCACTGACCGCCCGACAGCGCTGCCGCATCGCTCGCCAGAGCGCTCAAATCGTATTTGACGCTCAAGTCGCTTGCGCTCGAAGCTTGCGCCTGAAGCACAGGCAAAGATTTCACCAAATCCAGTCGCGCCGTGGCGACTGAAGGCTGGATGACCACGGTATCGACGCCAGCGGCCAACAAGCGAGCCTGGTTGCTGCTTGACAGTACCCAGGACGCTTCGTCCGCCGAGGCTCTTAAGGACATTGCCAGAGCGCTGTCCTCTTGAGTACTGACGACGCCATCCAGATTGCTGTCTCCTAAAAGCGGCAACGTTGGCAGCGCTGTGATGCCGGCGCCAAAGTTACCCAAGTTCACGGAGGCCACTGGCACAGCCTCGAGCAATCTCAACTCAGACACCGCAGTCCAGTAATTGACACTGCCCGCCAGCTTGACCTGGTAATAGCGATAGGCCATGCTGTTGGAGAACTCAACATCCGGAAAATCAGTAGAACGGCCTGTGGGGGGCGTCAGCGTTCCCGTCGCTATTCGAACAAAATTATCACCATCATTGGAACCCAGAATCTCGTAAAGTTTTGGGTCGGGATCTGTGCTCGTGCCCCAAGTCTGCTTATCTATTGTCGTCAAACCCAGGCGCTGAATCTGCTTGGCTGTCCCCAAGTCAATGCGCAAACCCTGAACAGCAGCCAAGCCAGAATTCCCAAAACGAAACAGTGCCAAAGACGCTGCGCTTCCATCAAAAGCATACAAGGGAGCGCCACCGTACACCCAATTGTCATAGCTGGTACCAGAATAGGCTGACGCCTTCAGTTGAGAGGAGGCATCGCGTAACACTTGTACGGAGCCTACGCTATCCACCCCCAATCGAGTGAGTTCGGCCAGGCTGACGGGGAGCGCGTTGGATGAACCTGCGCCAGCGCTCAGCTTGATGGCGGCGTTCATCGTGACCGCATCCGCAGCAGAAAAACCATCAAACAAGTAATTGCTGGTTGTACCGGCAGTGGCCTGCACCGTGGATGCCTCGGGGGTGTTCATCAAGCTGATGAGATTGCTGGCCACTGATGCATCCAGCGTCACCTGGGCGCGCAAGCCGTTTTGGTGAAGCTGGTTCAATCCCTGTTTGAGTTCCAGCAACTGGTTGTTAGCGTTGGTCTGCAAATTGAGCGCAATGATGTCGACTCCGGCGGCGCTCAGTTGGCTGGCTGCAGAGGCGGCAAGCTCCCAGGAGGTGGGCTCAAAGAGGCGCACTTCCGACAGGGCCAATCCACTGCCGTCTATGGTTTTTTGGAATTCCAAGCGGTAATAACGGTAAGCATTGGGATTGCTCAAGGTCACGTCCGGGTAGTCGCCAGGATTCACGGCAGGTTTGCTCAACGACAACGCCGTCGTCGTGATCGGTGCGTAATTCAAACCGTCGTTGGAACCAAAGACCAAAACCGAACCGGGCGAATCGTAAGTTTTGTAACTGCCGCCATCCGTGCTCAGGCCAATGCGGGTGATCTGCTTGACCGAACCCATATCCAGCGTGATGTTGTAGCTGCTGTTGGTCGGGTACTGCGATGTTTGGGCTGACCAATAATTGATGAAACCGGTATCGCGCAGATTGTCAAAGAGGTTCAAAGGAGCGGACCAACCAGGCGTGGTTGAGCTCAGTTGCGCTGCTGTGATGCCTTCCGTCACATCCGCGGTAACGATAGAGGCTTGCAAGGTCAGCGTCTTGGACGAGCGTTCGTCGGCATCAAGTACGCTGTCCCCGTTGTTGTCACCCCAAAGCGGCACTCTGCGTGTGCTGACAAAAACACCCGAACCCATGCTCAGGTTCAGCAAAGGCGTATCCACCTTCAAGCTGTCAACGCCCAGGCGAATCGCATCCATCAAACTCACGGTGCCATTTGTAGATTTGAGCGCATTGGCGTTGACAGAAATCACCGTCGTGCCAGATTGCTGCTTCAGGGAGAATTGTTGAATATCAATCAGTCCTGTCGCACCTGACGACTTGGCATCGAGCAGTTGAGCCGTCGCGTCAACCATGTAACTCAGTCCCTGGCTTGCATCTCCTTGAACAAGTTGCGCACCCACGATGCTCAGCAGGTCTGCTTTTGCAGAGGCATTGTTCACGGTGAACAGCAACTGATCCACCCCAGCCTTGGTCAAAGCAGGGAAATTGGCCATGACCAAGGCTGCGTCGCGGGGATCGACCCTCAGCGCTACATCGGCGGCGGCGTCCTCTGCCTGGCTCACCAAGCCATCTTGGTCCAGATCGCCCAGCGCTGGCAAGGTCGGCATGGACGCTGCCGCGTTGCCAGAGCGATTGAAATCCATCACCATCTGAATCAACGGGACACGGTCTTGCGAGACCAGTCGAATTTCCGCAACGGAGAGTTGGTAGCCGCTATCCTGGGCATTCATCTCCAGGTTGTAATAACGGTAGGCCGTGGTGTTGGCAAAAAACACATCGGGCAGATCGACCGCGTTAGCGTTCATCAGGGGGAAATTGACTGTGGCGATTGGCGTAAATTGGATCCCATCATTGGAGCCCGACAAACGAACCACTTTGGGCGTCTCGTTGGTACCCCTGGGTGAAGTGATCACGCCCACCCCCGTCACCTGACGCGGGCTGCCCAGATCCACGCGATAACCTCGATTGGTATAACTGTAGACGTTTTGTAGGCCTGCATAGGTCGCCATACTGTTGTCAAAAGCAGTCCAAGGCGCGCCATTGCCGCTGCCCCAATCCTGCATCACGCTCTGTTCCAGCAATTGGTACGCGCTTGCGGGCAATCCATCGGTCTCATCTTGGATGCGCTGAACCTGCCAATCCAGCGAATCAACGCCCATTTGCCCCAGTTGCAGCAAATCCAGATCGACGCCAATCTTGACCGCGCTGTCACGTGTATAAGTGCTACCTAAATCCAGCACCACCTTCAATGCGCTGCGTTCTGCAGCAGACAAGCTGCCGTCGTTGTTGTTGTCCCCCATCAGCGCAGTTCGGCCATTGGTTTGAACCAGCCCAGAACCTGGTGTGAGCGTGAGTGTGTTTTGCCCGAGGCTCACATTGACACCATCAATGCCAAGTCGCGCCAAATCACGCAGACTGAGCGTCTGATCGCTTCCCATCAGCGCGGCAACCGGCATGGACAATCTGTTGTCGGCAGACAGCAGCAGACTGCCAGTTTCCACCAGCATATTGACGCCCTGTTGCTTGGCATCTGTGGCCACAGCGCTGATATCCACCGCCGTCTGGAACTGGGTCGCGTTGGTACCGCTCAAGCCTGAAAACACTGCACCCTTGGCGAGCAGCAAATCTTGCCGCGCGGTGGTTGGGGCAACACTCCAGACAAACCCATCCACACCTGCAGCATCCAAGGCCGATTTTTGCGCCTCGAAGAACGTACTGAACTCTTGCAGCCTTGCGCCGTTGCTTTCAAACAAACGGATCTCTGACAACTCGACCAAGTTTTTCGAGGGTTCCAGGCTCAGCTCGAGCTTGTAGTAAGCGTAGGCATTGGTGTTGGAGAAGGTGATGTCCGGATAATCCGTCGATTTGGCTTTGGGCGGGCTCAGTTCCACCGTGCCCAACAACTGGTATGTCGTGCCATCCAGAGAGCCCAACACATTCATGCGGGCTGGGAATTCAGTTCCCAAGGCCGAAGATCCTGAGGTCAAGCCAATCCGACTCACCACCTTAGCCGCTTTCAGCGACAAAACCACGTTGGGCAACTTGCCATCGTCCTGGTTGAAGAAGGAGAAACTGGTGTTGCTGTCATTGTCAACCAGGGAGCGAACATCGCCATTACTCCAGTTGCTGTTGTCCGAGGTGAAGCTGATTTCTTTGAAGTAATCGGGCGAGGTCAGGTCGCGAGACTCATTGAGGTTCACCCAGACTTGGTGTGCGAGGTTTTCAGCATCGCTGATCAATCCGTCTGTGTTGTCATCCCCCAAGGCTGGCAAGTTGATGGCTTTGGCAATCAGCGAGGGATCGCCCCAATCAAAAACCGTCACCTTGTCATAGGGGTTGTTTGATTCACCCAATGCAGGGAGCAAGCGAATTTCTGACACCGCCGTCCAATAGTCGGTACTGCCCGCCAATTTGAGTTGGTAGTAGCGGTAAGCCGTCGCATTGTCAAAACGGACATCCGTAAAGTCGGTTTGACGTTGCGTGGGTGGAGCCAGATCGCCACTGGCAATTTTTTCGAAGCGCAGGCCATCGTTGGATCCCCACAACTCGTACTTGCGTGGATCGGCTTGAACACCTGTGCCCCAATTTTGGGCATCCACGGTTGTCAAACCCAAACCACCGACCCGTTGCGCAGAGCCCAGGTCAATCGTCAGCGGCTGAACAGCATTGATACCGTTGTAGCCAAAGCGGAACAGGGCTTTGGTGGTCGTGTTGTTGTCGAAGGCATAGCGACCTGGCCCGCCGTTGCCACCACCCCAGTCGTCATAGCTGTTGCCAGAGAAAGCAGTGGTCGGCAAGCCATCTGTCAAGTCACCGCGCAAATAGTTGTTTTGCAGAAGCACAGAGTCGATCTTCAGCTTGGACACATTGGACAAGCTGATGCCCTGTTTAGGCAAAATTTGCGAATTAGGCAAATAAACAGAACCCGACAAATCCAGCGAAACCTTATCAGTGCTCTGCAAATCTTCAACAGATGTCACAGACCGTTGCAGGCTCGTACAAATCGACAAAACATCCTGCAAGTCAAATTGCACCGTGACCTTCAGGCCTTGAGCGCGATCCATCGCCAATTCTTTGGTCAGCAATGCGTAGATGTCCTGCACGCCATTGACCATGTTGTACTGGACTTCATCTACACCCGCAGCCAAGTAGGAGGCCATGTCGTTGCTGGAACGCGTGGACTGGTAAAGACGCATTTCAGAGAAGATGCTGCGATAGTCACCGGGGGAATTCACACGAACCTGGTAGTAGCGGTAGGCCGTGTCGTTTGCAAATTCGACATTGGGATAATCGGTGGTCCGCGCATTGGGTGAGATCAGCAGGATCGGGTTCGGCGTCACCGCCGAAAAATTTTGGCCGTCATTGGAGCCAAACACTTGCAATTTCACAGGGTCGTAACTGGTGTTGTAGCCCCAGTGCAAATCTGAACGGGTGGTCAAGCCCAAGAAGTTGACGGTCTTGGCCACTCCCAGGTCGATCTGAAGACCACGCACCAATCCGCGCCCAGGGTCGGCTTCACGGATGTCGGAACTGGTGTTCACGTTGTTGTCAAAGGCTTGCCATGGAGCCCAACCCCAATCCCAACCAATGTTGCCAATCACGCTGAAGGCTTCTTGCGGCAAGCCATCCGTCACATCGGTGAATGTATTTTTTTTCTGCAGGGCGATGTTGACGGCGCTCTTTTCTGCGGCACTCAGAACGCCATCACCGTTGTTGTCGCCCAGCAAAGGAATCACTTTGTCCGGCGGCAACAGTTGCAACCCGGACAGCAGATTGAGTGCTCCTGTGTTGACCGCAATGGCGTTCACCCCCAGACTGACAGCATCTGTCACACTCAGCAGTCCGTCCGCAGTCGTCAGCGTGCTGGCGTTGACAGACAACACGGTTTGACCATTGACCGTTTGTTTAGAAAAACGATCCAGAGGAACGACCGTCTCCAAGCCTTTGGCTTTGGCATCGACCAGTTCAGCCCCCAGATCAACCAGGATCTGTAGGCCATTGACACCGCTTGCTTGCGCCGGGGTGGCCAACAACTGCAGGATTTCACTCTTGGCAACATCCGCATGCACCGAGAAGACCAAGTTGTCAACGCCTGCGGCCTTCCAGTCACTGGCACGGCTGGTGACGTCTGCCAGTTTCGCAAACGCTTGTGGCGATGTGATGTTCAGATTGATGGTAAGGGCTTTGGACTCGTCGGCGCTGAGCACGCCATCGCGGTTGCTGTCACCCATCAATGGCAAATTGCTTGTGGACAAATCTGCCACATCCATCGCGATGTTCACGGCTTGTGCCGCCTGCGCCTCTATCAGACGAATGTCTGAAACCGCTGCCCAATAGTCCGAACTGCCCGCCAGCTTGATCTGGTAATAGCGATAGGCTGTCGTGTTGTTGAAGACAACGTCGGAAAAATCTGTCTGCCTGGTCGAGGGCGGCGACAAGTCTCCTGCTGCCAGTCGGGTGTAGACATTGCCGTCAAGAGAGCCCCAGACCTCGTATTTTTTAGGATCAGCCTGGGTACCCGTGCCCCAAGTCTGTGTGTCTACCGTGGTCAAGCCCATGCGCGAGACAATTTTGGCTGTACCGAGGTCAACAGTTAACGGTGCCACATTGGCAATGTCGCCATTGCCGGATCTGAAGATGGCTTTGGTCGTGGTCAGGTTGTCAAAAGCGTAACGCGGCGGCCCTCCGTTGGTGCTGCCCCAATCGTCGTAGCTCGAACCATAGAAAGCCGACACTGGCAGGCCTTCGGTGGTTTTCGAGAATGTACCGAACTTCACTGAGTCCACGCCTATGCGCTTGAAGCCTGCCAGGCTGCTCATGCTGACATCGAGTGCGCGGGGCTGGGCAAGTGTGCTGTAGCCAGTGACCACGGCTTCCACCTGATCTGCCGCGCTGAACACAAATTTAGGCTTGTCGGTCTGCCAAGCTGTCAAGCGATCAGCGCTCAGAGACAAGTCCACCGAAATCCCCTGAAGTTGCAAAGCTTCCAACTGTGAACTCAGCTTGCTCGTGGACAGGGTTTGCGCATCTGTAATGGTCAATTGCACCGCCAAATTATCCAAACTCACAGGACGGGCGGTCAGTTTGGTCAGCAACTCATCTGTTTCTTGAGAGCTCAAGGACAAGAAAAGTTTGTCCAGGCCTGAATTGGACAAGACCGTGGCTTGGCCCATCATGCTGGCCATGTCATTCACCGTGATGCCAGGGGCGGTTGACAGCAAACGCACTTCGGCAATGGTTTCCCAGTATTCGGTGGAACCGTTGTTCATCCGAACTTGGTAATAACGGTAAGCCGTTGTATTTTCAAAATAAAGATCGGCGTAATCGGTGGATCGTGTCGCGGGCGGCGTCAGGCTGGCTTGTGCCAAGCGGACAAAGTCCGTCCCGTTGTTGGACGCCCAAACTTCCACATTGCGGGGATCGGTTTGCGTGCCAGTGCCCCAGTTCCAAGTATCGGATGTGGTCAATCCTAGACCCGTCGCCACCTTGGCCGTACCGAGGTCGATTTGCAGGCCGCGAACCAAGCCGGGGCCGGTACCCCCGTCGCGAATGCCCGCCCGACTCGACAAATTGTTGTCAAAGGCATACCAAGGGGCGCCTCCGGGCCAGCCCCAGTTGTCCCAACCACTGTTGTCGATTCGGGTGAAAGACGATTCAGCCAGGTTATCGGTCAAATCACTGGTAAGACCCTTTTGCGTGGAGAGGCGCAAGCTGATGCTGGTTGCATTCTTTTCAGCAACACTCAACTGCCCATCGCCATTGCGATCCCCGAGCTTGGGCCAAACCGTGGTCGCAGGCGTTGGGCCAGCGGTCCACACCAAAGACAAAGTGTCCACCGCTGTATCGACCTGAAGCGCATCGACTCCCAGACGAAGAACATCTTTAAGGCTCACGGTTTTGTCGGCCGCCATCAGGCTGGTCGCGTTCACGCTTAGCACGCCATCCTTGGCTGTGAAGGTTTCAGGCACCACCAAGGTGTTCACGCCTTTGGCTTGTGCATCCGTAATCAGGGCACTGAGATCGACCGAAGCACTCAAAGCGCCATTCAGGCCCTTCAACGCACTGAGACCCGAGTTCGCCACCGTCAACAAATCTGCACTCGTGCTGGCAGCCGAGGGCACCACCGTCAGCTTGTCTACGCCAGCATTGACCAGCTTGGCTTGGTTGTCGGGTTGTAATACCAAGGCAAGGTTTTCACTTTTGAGGGTGAGCGTGACTTGGAGCGCACGGTCTTCTGCCGCACCGATGCTGCCATCGTTGTCCATGTCGCCAATGGCGGGCAAGCGAGGCAAGGTGGCGGCCGTGCCCAAGCTTCCCAAGTCCACGGTCAGGGCGCTGGGTGTCGAGTCCAACTGGAACAGGCGCATCTCAGAGATCGACATCCAGTAGTTCTGACCGCCATCATGCATTTCCAATTTGTAGAAACGGTATGCTGTCTTGTTACCGATGGTGACATCTTCGTAGTCGGTGCGCTGCTGAAGCGGCGGCGTCAGGGCCGATTGGCTCAGCAGGGTGTAGGTGACGCCATCCAGAGAGCCCCATACTTTCAGACTTCTTGGGTAGGTGGATAAAGCATCGTTGCTGCTGGTCAAGCCTACACGGTCAATCACCGTCGGGCTCAGCATGTCCACCACGTAGCCTCGGCCATCGTAGTTGTAAACATTCTTGATGTTCGACTTGGTGAGCAGGTTGTTGTCGAACACGTTCCAGGCATAGCCACCCTCAGCGCCCAGGTCATCGAACTGATCGCCCGAGCCCAGCATTTTGAAAGAGCTCTTGGGCAACAGATCGGTGGCATCCCCGCTGAACATGTTTTGCACATTCACCGAGTCGACGCCGACGCGTCCCAACTCAACCAATGAGAAGGGAAATTGCGTCAACATGAACTGTGCGCCCTGCCCTGCCATATCCAACACAACCTTGTTCTGGTTGGCAAAAACCGATGCGGCGGTGCTGGCGGTCATGACATTCGCCATGGTGGCTTTGTTCAAAAGAATATCCACACCCAGTTGCTCTGATCCGACCGCCTGGACGACCTTGAGTACTTGCGTCGTTTCGACACCGGCGTCAAAGACTGACAAATCAAAGTGGACCGCATCGATACCGGCCGACTTCCATTCAGGCACTCGTTGCAAAAGCAGGCTCTCGCTAGGCAACAAGCGAACTTCCGACACAATATTGTGGTAGTCGCCCGATGAATTCATCCGCACCTGGTAGTAGCGATAGGCTTGGGAAGTTTCAAAATAGAGATTGGCGTAGTCAGCGGTTCTTGTGGCGGGTGGCGAGATACTGACGGGCTCTGCCATGACAGGCACAAATGTCACGCCATCCAGCGAGCCCCAGACCTGTACTTTGACAGGGTCGAAATTATTGATGTTTCCCCAGTACAAATCTGAGCGCGTGGTCATGCCGATACCCGCAACCAGCACATCCGCACCTAAATCGATCTGCAAACCTCGACTCATTCCACGCCACGGCTCAGACTCGCGCAAGTCAGCGCTGGTCATGACGTTGTTGTCAAAAGCTTGCCAGGGCTCCCAACCCCAATCCCAACCAATGTTGCCAATCACGGAAAAGGCCGAACGGGGCAAGCCGTCGGTCAAATCCATGTCAAGGTTGGTGTAGTTGAGAATGATGTTTTGCGCGGCGTTTTCCGCCAAACTCACCACCGCATCCCCGTTGGTGTCACCCAAGGCCGGCAATGCAACCTCTGCGCCTACATGAACGGCACCCCAATCGACCAGAATATCGGTTCCCGTGGATGTAAAGCGGACAGAGTCCACACCCTCGCGCATCAGCGTTTTGAGATCTGTGCCCAATTGGCCTTGCGCTGCGTAGGCGACTGGATTCACCAACAAGGTCACCTTGTCAAGCTTAGACAACTTGATTTGGTGGTCGATCAGGGTCTGCCATTGATCCAAATCGAGTTGAAGCCCGGTTGCAAGCTTGTCGACCCTGCTCTGCGTCAACGTTGCCTCGAGGCCCTGGACGTTTTCAACGGAGGATTGGCTCAGAAGTACACTCAATTCACCCTGGCCAGCCCAATCCAACCATTGTGTGACCGGAACTTGATCTGCTGATCCCGGCACAGTGTAGGTCACAGTGGTGCGCACCGAATCAGAATGCCCATCACTCACCATCAGGGTGTAGCTCAGCGTTTGCAATTGATCAGAGCGCAAAGATGCGAAGACGTCCGAGGGCGCCGAGAAAGTCAACTGATAGGTCCCTGTGGCCTGATTCTGTGCGCGCTGCACAGCGCTGGCTGTCAACCATGACTGGGCTTGCTTCAGGTCCAGGTTCGTCAAACCCCCGAAGGAGGTCACCCCTTGAATCGTGACACTCAGTGCATCGTTGAGATCGGGATCGCTGACTTTCAATGTTTGCCGAGCGGTGAGCGTGGTAGGCGCAAAAGGCACCAGGTAACTGGTGGTGACCGGCAAGCGCAGCAAGCCAGGGGCAGCCACTTCAAAGGCCGGCAAATCATTCCCGCCCTGAATGTTCACCTGAATGGGCGCCGTGAAATTATTTGTCCCATCGGTGGCGGTGTAAGTGAAGACATCCTGCAAAGGCGCATCGTCTACGCCCAATGCTTGAACCTTGGGATTGTCATTGTTCAAAACATAGGTGAACCCGCCATCCGCTCCGATGTTCAGCGAGCCATACAGGCCGAGCAGTCGCGTCCCTTTCAACTCATATTCAATGACATAGCGGTCATTGCCGTTGCTCATGTCATTCCAACTACCGTTGTTGAAGATTTGCGCGTAATTTTCACCAGTCGAGTTGGGCTCGCCGCCGGTCCATCCAGCAAATTGGCCCGCGATGGAACCTGTGTTAGGTCCGTTGTGTCCGTCCCAGAACTGGGTTCCTGCCTCGGGTCCGGCCATCCACTTCCAAACATTCACTTGTTCGCTGTCGGAAGCACCGATGAAGGCGCCGTTCACGTTGGGGATGTTTTTGACAAAGTCGTTTTCAGACTGGCTGGTGATGGTCACCAAGTGGCCCGCCACACCCATGATCGAACGACTGGCGGCGCCCTCCATGGCAGATTGGAAATTGACACCCCCGATCACCAACTCGTAAATGTGCCCATTTTCTGGGTTGAAGTACTGGCTGTTGTTGGTGATATCGGTCGCTAAAAAGGCGGCATTTTTGCCGATGGTCACGGCTGGCAAAGAGCCCGCAGTGCTGGGCGCTCCAACTGAAATTGTCGTCACCGTCAAGGCGGCCACGCCCTGATCGTTGAAAAGGACGTTGCCGCTGGGGTTAACGCCTTTGACCTCGTTTTTCAACCCGCTGGCCTCAACGGACACCACCAGGTCAGCATTCGCATGCGGCGCGTCATTGGCCCCCTCAAACCGAATGACAATGTCCTGGTCGGCATGCTCGCCTTGGCTGTCAGACACCTGTACAGGGTAGGTCAAGGTCAGCGTTTCACCCGCCTTCAAAAAATCAAGGTACTTGTCTTCTACGCTGAGACTCCAGTTCATGCCACTGACCGAGGCGGGGTTTGCTTCTTGGGAAGTGGTTTGAGTCGAAAACTGCAGGTGTGCCAGCACCTGTTGCAAGGAGTATTCGATCTGTGTCTGTGCCGTGTTGCTGGTTTGACTCTGCTGACTCAGGCTGAGGTTGCCGAGCACGCTCCCATCCGCAGCTTTGAAGACCAAGCTGGAGTTGCCCGGCGTGATGGTGATCGGCGTATCGCTTTCTGGATCATCGATCTTTAAGCTGCCCGAAGCGCTCAATAAGTTAGAGGAATCCACCTGGTCCGCTTGTTCTTGAAGAACACCTGTGGCGTTTCCACTCAGAAGCGGTGCATCATTGGCGCCGGTCACGTTCAACACAAGGTCATACACAACATCGGACGCCACACCGTCGCTGAGCGTCACAGTGAAGATGTCAGATGTGTTTTGATTCGTTTTCAAGGCCTCGATGGCTGCCTTGTTTTTTTCAATGCTGTAAGCCCCAGTCTTGGTGTTCAGCGTCAAAGTTCCGAAAGCCCCTTGCTTTTGAACAAGGTCGTCGACGGGCGTTTGCCCTTGGATGCCAAAGGTCAGTTTGGCGTTGGCATCTGCGTCGACGGCTGTGAGCGTGCCCGTCAAGCTGGCTTCCTGCGTGTCGCTGGAAGAGGGCAAATCGGTGATGCGTGCATCGACAGCCGATGTGAACCTTGGGGCGTCGTTGGCACCCGTGACTGCCAGCACCAAGTTGTACTTGACCAAAGGCGCGATACCATCGTTCAGGGTCACGACAAAGGTGTCACTGCGCTTTTCGCCAGCACTCAGCGCCTCAATGGCCGCTGCCGATTTTTCAATGTTGTACGCCCCAGTGCTGACATTGAAAGTCAGCGTGCCATAGGTGCCCACTTGTTGGGCCACGTTGTTGACGGCCGTTTGGCCTTCAAGTCCGAGGACCCACTTTGCATTGGCGTCCGGGTCGGCAGACGTCAGAACGCCACTGAGCTGTGTGTCGGTGGTGGCGTCAGTGCCTTCATTTTCAACCACGGTGGGCATTGCTTCGACGGTGATCGCGGGAGGATCGTTGGCCCCCAACAAAGTCACCGTCAGCTTGGAAGCAGCGTAACCTTTTCGCCCATCTGTCACCACATAGGTGAAGGTATCGATCACCGATTGGCCTTGCGCCAATTCTCGGTTCTCGTAGGGTGTGTAAGTGAATTGCCCCAGGTCATCGAGCGCCAACTCACCATATTTACCAGACAGAGCAGTTTCGCTCAGTGCGGGCACCGCTGCAATTTTGAGCGTGCCCGCGCCCAAGCCAGACACCCGCAAATTGGGAATGTCTTCGCTATCAGGGTCGGTGTCATTGCTTAGTAAGTTGCCAGTGGCTTTCACCACCGGATTGGCCGAAGCCGCTGTGGCCGTAGCAACGTCCTGCGTCGGCACGGGCGGTGGATTGCCTGCTGTGATGTCCAGCTTGATTCCGATCAGGGGCTTGCTGAAACTGGCCAAGGCATTGCCCGCCAAATCGGTCACGCCCGTGGGATTCAAAATCCGGATGCCTTGCGCATCGTCGGTGCTGGTGACCTCATAGGCATAGCGTGCTGACAACACGCCAGCCGTGTTAGCGGTTGCAGCCTCTGTCGTGCTCGCAGTCGGAACAATCAGTTTTGCTTTGACGGGCGTCTTCAAGCCATCCCAGGTGATGAGCAAGGTGGAGTCCGAGGCGACCGCCATGGGCTCACTGAACGCCAAGTCAAAGTTCAAGATGGACTTGCGACCATACGCTGCATCGCTGGGGTAAACACTTTTGCTGTCGACCACGGTCGCAGCCGTTTTGTCGATGATGAAGCTCAGTCCAGATGACAGCTCACTCTGATTGCCAAACAGGTCGGTGGCGCGCGCCACCAAGGTATGGGCGCCGGCAGCCAGCGCCAGGTCGATCGTGGCCACACCACTGGCATTGGCAGCCGCAAAGCCCAACTCCTTGCCCGCCTCGAACAAGCGAACGAAGGAACCCTTGTCAGCTTGGGTGGTGAAGGTCAGGCCCGTGGTCTTGTTGGTGATCAAATCGGACGATGAAAGCCCCGTGTCATCCTCCGCCGCGAGTTGGGGCGCTTGTGGGGTCGCCGCTTGCGTGTCCAGGCGCACCGTCAGGGACTCTGAAGCCGCAGAAGGCACCTCGTTGAAGGTCAAGACCGCAGAAAATTTGATGCTTCCATCGGCAAGGCTGGGCATGGTGACCTTGTCGTCCACGGTCTCGCCGACCCGAATGTTGGCCCTCTGCCCGGCGACCTCGGTCGCCGTCAATGCATGGGTCGCGACCAAAACACCATCGGCCCACAAACTCAGTACCGTGTCTTTGACAGCGCCCGTGCCCGCCAATGAAACGGCCAGCGTGGGGGTGGTGATGCGTGTTTGGTCATCGCTGCTGGAGCTGCCACTGTCGCTGGCGGCCAGCAAATCCGGCTTGCCCGGTGCGCTCGGACGCACACCCAGGGCCACAGATTTCACGCTGGTGTCACCGCGGTCATCACTGATCCTCAAACTCAGTGAGGTGGTGCCCACGGTCTGCGCGGAGAAGGACACGCCGGAGCTGTCTGCCTGGTTCAAGAAAGCGTTGATCTGTTCCGCTGTGCCACGCAAGACCAGCGAAGCCGTGCCCCAACCCGTGGCCGTGACACCTTGCAAATCGGTCCCAGCAGTTCGGGTGAAGGTAC